>CAEZWL010000060.1_pt1 | contig 3016 bp, 4 predicted proteins | sample 7264991 | NCBI WGS metagenome assembly CAEZWL01 (sample SAMEA6813881, study PRJEB35770) | uncultured Candidatus Planktophila sp. | biome: Freshwater; feature: Freshwater reservoir; material: water | place: Czech Republic | collected 2015-11-04 | depth 0.5m m | reverse complement strand
GCTGCCGGAGCAATTGCGATGTATCACTGGGCCTTGCAGCACCTACCTCGCCAAGTGTAGGAAACTAGTTCCCTAGTGGTTCTTGTTCGCCATCAGCGAGAGAGTCGCGAACTGTTGTTAAGCGTCGCTCAACCTCTGCCGCCTCATCAATTCGACCAAGAGCTCTCATCACATCGGCCATACGGCTCTCGATATCGACGATAAATTCAAAGTCTTTTGGCTCATCTTCGGCAATTATCTGAAGTACTCCATCAAGAGTGTTTAAGCCTTCATCTAACTTACCGAGAAGAATCTCTGCCTTGCCGTATTCAAAGAGTGCAAAGGTTTCGCGGCTGTGATCGTGTGCTGTTTCGAATACATCAACAGCCTTACGGGCGGCTTCGAGTGCTTTTTCGCCATCGCCTAACCAGTTGTAACATGATGCAATCTTCTGATCACAACGCGCGACGTGTAAAACTTCCTTCTCTGATTTAAAGATTCCACGAGCTTCTTTAAATGCTTCCAGCGCTTCGTTGTATTGCTTAAGTTCGCGATAGGCCATACCTAATAAATGGAGATCGTTTGCAGCGCCCATCTGATTTCCATCAACTAAATGCTCTTGTGCGCACTCAGACATAGTCGCCACAACTTCGCCATACTTCTTCGAGCTGTACCACCACTCGCCTAACGTGCAGGCAAGTTCGAGTGCAATCGGTGACTTGCTCTCACGCAAAAGTTCTACAGCCTTACTCATTGCAGTTGCTGCTTCATCAATTCGTTTTAATTGATTGAGGTTGTATCCAATTGCAGAATATGCCTGCGCTAAACCTTCACTTGGAGCGCTAGCGCCCATCTCTGAGTAAATATCGCGTGCTGTTTCGGCTAGTGCGAGCGCTTCATCGTATTGACCACGGGCAAAGATGCGAGCGCTGAGTTCGTAATATGTCTCAGCGCGATCTTGACCCTCTGTCTGTGGGATTCGATCCCAGAGCATCTCTTCGGTGACTATCTCGTCGCGGTTGTCATCATCGCTCATGAGAACCTCCCAATCTGTAGATCAGCCTGGCTTCTAAGCAGACTGTAGCCCTGCGGGGTCGCAATTGTGGGGGAATTCTCATGCGGTGGCTACCCGAGCTATTCGCTTCCATATGGCAGATGCAAACGATTTGCATTAAGATTGAGCCATGCATATTCCTGATGGATTCATCGATATCCCCACCTCTGCCGCCTTTGCAGCGATCGCAGCCGTTGGTGTGGGAGCGAGCCTTAAAGGTGCCGCTAAATCACTTGATGAGAAGACCGCACCTCTTGCAGGCCTGACAGCAACATTTATCTTCGCAGTGCAGATGATCAACTTCCCTGTGGCAGCTGGCACCAGCGGACACCTCTTCGGAAGTGTCTTGGCCGCGGTCTTAGTCGGGCCTTATGTGGCAACTCTTGCCCTCAGCGTTGTGTTGTTGCTGCAAGCACTTCTCTTTGCCGATGGTGGATTAACCGCCGCCGGACTCAATGTCTTTAACCTTTCACTCGTTGGTGTCTGGGTTGGATACGGAGTATTCCTCCTAGTCAAAAAGATTTTGCCAAAAAATAAGCCATCAATTACTACCGCAGCCGCTATCGCAGCATTTATCTCTGTACCGGCAGCGGTCATGGGATTCTTGTTGCAATATGCAATCGGTGCGAACTCAACATTTTCACTTACAGCCGTCTTTACCGGAATGATGAGCACACATGTTCTGATCGGTATTGGTGAAGCAGTGATTACCGCTTTCTCGGTGACGGCAGTGATGGCAAGCCGCCCAGATCTGGTCTATGGATATCGCGGGACAAAGGCACAACTAGAGATTCGAAAGGCGTAAGATGAAAAATCCATTGGTTCTTGTTGGTCTTGCACTTTCTCTTGTAATCGCTGGTGGTATTTCTTTCTATGCATCATCACAACCAGATGGCTTTGAAAAATCTGCGGGTGAAATCGGATTCCTGGACACGGCAGAAGATAGCCCTCTCGCAGGTAGTCCTTTAGCTGAATACGGTGTGGCCGGAGTAGAAAATGAGCGCCTCTCTGGCGGTTTAGCCGGTGTGATTGGTGTTGCATCAACTGCAGCGATCTCCTTTGGAATCTTCTACGCACTTCGTCGATTCAATAAGAGCAAGTCATAAAAGCTGATACAGAGCACCAGCATCATCATGGCCATGATGTGGGAGAACGCCTCTACCTCCATCGCCATTCGATAGTTCATAGGCTGCCAGCGCATGTAAAGATCATGGCCGTCCTTGCCTTCATTATCGTCTCAGTCTCAACGCCCATCACTCAGTGGCAGGCATTTATCGCCTACTTTGTCGCGATCTTTATAGTCTCGCTGATTGCAAAAATCCCTACGCCAACGCTATTGGTTCGCTCACTGATTGAAATTCCGTTTATCTTCTTCGCAATTTTGATGCCGTTTTTTGGAACTGGTGAGCGCTTTGAAGTCGGCCCACTCAATCTTTACCGCGAAAGTCTTTTGGCTGCTGCAGGAATCGTTGTTAAAGGCACGTTAGGTGTCTTAAGTGCGGTGGTACTTTCAACGACAACAACTGCTCGCGAACTTTTACGTGGTCTTGAAAAACTTCATCTCCCACGATTGATGGTCCAGATCGCCGCATTTATGTTGCGCTATGTCAACGTCATCAGCGATGAGATGGAGCGAATGAAAGTCGCTCGAGAGTCTCGTGGATTTATCGCCACAGGAATCAAGGATTGGAAAGTAATCGCAACTGCCGCATCCGCACTTTTTATTCGATCATACGAACGTGGTGAACGTGTTCACCTAGCTATGCTTTCGCGCGGATATTCCGGCATCTTGCCTCATGACCAGAGCGAAGGCGCATCGCTAAAGACATGGCTACAAGGATTTGTATTGCCGCTCTTCGCCCTTTCTATACTTATCTCAACAACTGTGATCGGATAAATAATGACAACTGTTCCAAGCCTTCTTATTCAAGAGTTGGCATTTGCTTATCCTGATGGCAATCAAGCGCTCTTTGGCGTCAACCT
>CAEZWL010000054.1_pt1 | contig 4185 bp, 3 predicted proteins | sample 7264991 | NCBI WGS metagenome assembly CAEZWL01 (sample SAMEA6813881, study PRJEB35770) | uncultured Candidatus Planktophila sp. | biome: Freshwater; feature: Freshwater reservoir; material: water | place: Czech Republic | collected 2015-11-04 | depth 0.5m m | reverse complement strand
GACTGGCTCGCGCCAAAGATGCCGGCCGGCACATGGTGTTCAAATCCAATCTCCGGTGTACCGGGATCTGCAGGCGGTGGCTACTGCGGTTTAACTACAGGTGTTGCATTCCTCAGCGTTGATGGTCTGATGGAAAATGATGGCAAGAAGATAGCCCGTGACTTCACGAAAACCCCTGATCGCCTTTTTATCTCTTTTGGTTTTGTTCATGAATTAATCCACGCAATGCAAGGTGAAGCCGCATCACAGTACGCACAATCAAAAGGCTTCTACAACCCGTATTGGCTCAACGAAGGCGGAGCAAACTTCGGAGCGATGATGTCACAGGCTTACATCTACAAAGTTCCTTTCTCACAGATCCGCGTATATATCGCAACTTACTCATCGTGTGTACTCTCTCAAAAACCCACATTGTTAAAAGATTTCATCCGAAATGTTGGCCAACCAAATGTATGTGGCCCTTATTACGATGGCTATCTCTGGACAGAATTCTTCGTTGCATCTACAGGCGATTTCGGTTCGTTGATCGATCTTGCAAAACAGAACGAAAAGGTCGGCAGTGAGCTCACCTACGATCCAAATAAGCCCGATGAATTCGAAGAGAAGAAGCTAGCTCTTTCAATGAGGAATGGTTACGGAATTGACTTCAACACCTTCACTGCCAACGCTCAGGCCTATTCCGATTCCACCACGCTTCAACTTCGCCAATGGTTATCTGCAAATAACCCGATCTACCCTCGGATCCCTTAACCTCTACACATGAGCCTTCGCTACGCCATCGCCGCCAGCGGCATCGCAATTGTCCTGATCTATGCCATCGGCTCAGGCCTTTGGGTCAACACCGGCGATAACTGGTATGCCAACATCAATAAACCATCATGGCAACCACCAAGATTCGTATTCGGAATCATCTGGCCCTATAACTTCATCGTCCTTGGAATTGCCTCAGTTGTCATCGGCCAACGCGCATCCACATCCACTTCCCTTACCTACATACTCTTCTTCGCACTCTCAGTTGCTGCCGCTCTCACTTGGGCATACCTCTTCTACCGCCCCCACAACCTCACCGGTGCAGCAATCGCCCTGACCTTAACCGCGCTGCTCACAATCCCCATGACGTACATCCTCTTCACCATCTCGATACCCATGGCGATAGCAGTCATGCCATATCAAATCTGGGTTGCAATTGCTGCAGCGTTAAGTTGGAGCATCAAAAGTTTGAATTAAATCTGAGCTTTAGCGGCCTAACCAGAGAGAAACACCAGAAACGCTCGTGCATCTAGGGTCACATCTTCTTAAAGGTCTTACCGCCGTCAATTGACTTGAAAATTGAATTGCCCGAAACAACGGCAATGATTTTTGAAGATTGAGTCACAGTCGAGACACTTTCAGGAAAATCGCTTACCTTTTTCCAGGTAACACCACGATCACCAGATCGATAAAGAGTTTTACCCGATGTTGCCAACAGACTATCGCTGAGCCAATCAATAGAGGTAAAGGTAAGAGTTGAAGCAACTGCACGCATTGTTATAAATGATTTCTGCGTTGAGATCAGCTTTCCTTCACGCAAAGCAAGTGCTGCGCCAACTTTGGCCGGGTTAATTGCGATATCACTAAACAAGTTCTTACCCTGACTCACCCAGCTTTGCCCTGCATTCTTTGAATAGAGCAGGTTGCCACTGCCTGAATCAACTCCATACATATCTTTCCCGGCACTTTCAAGGAGATGAAAATCAACTTCTCCTTGCAGCCCAATCTTCTTCCAACTCTTTCCGCTATCAGTTGAGAGCAGCAAACCCACCGGCTCGGGCAATTTCGAGCCAAGGCCAGGATGTCCACTTGCATACAAGCGCTTTCCGAAAACAGCCAATCCCATAATGTCGAAATTTTCTGGACCCATTGATTGCACAGTTTTTTCATCCACATAACGGAAAAGACCTTCGTGAGTTCCCAGAATTACCTGATCACCAAAAGCGCGCACGCTATGAATATGCGAAATAGTCCCGATACTCTGCCCAGAGGCTATAGCTAGATGAGGAGATAGCACGAGTAAGCCAAAAAGTAATCCCGCAACCAAGGGGATACTTTTACTTCGTCTCACCGATCAGACTCGTCCTGCATATGGCATCATGCCGGGCATGCTGTAGATATTTGAATACTTCAAACCGCTCTTAGTTGATCGAGCTTCCCACATCATCTCGTTTCCAGCATAAATACTCATGTGGTGAATTTTGCTGGTCGATCCGTCATAAGAATAGAAGAGCAGGTCGCCCGGTTGCATCTCCGCTAACGGAATCTGCTTTACATATCTGTAGTAAAGCGCCGAGTTCAAGCGATCCCAGTTTGGCCATCCGAGCCCTGCCGACCTATAAGCGGCATAGACAAGTCCGGAACAATCAAAAGAATTTGGACCTTCATCTCCCCACACATATGGCTTGCCCGCTAACACCTGTCGCTTTGCAAACTCAACTGCCTTTAATCTCATCTCTTCCGTCGTTCGCGAAGAACTTACCCCTGTTGGTCCGCCTGCACGCCAGACTCTTGATTGATTGGGCACCTTGGTCGCTTCATTTGCTCGTGCCTCTTCCAAGAGCGCAAGCTGACGACGTTGCTCCAGGGTAACGCGAACTTTTTTGGCAGATGCTAAATCGCGTTGCAACTTATCTTGAACTGCCTGCAGCTTATCGACCTCTTTCTGCTGCTCAGCCTGGGCATCATCTGCAACTTTCTTTGCAGCAGCCACTTTCTCAGTTACAACGCGTTGCTCTTCTTTCGCCGCATCGGCGACAACTTTGGCATTCTGCGCGACTACTTCGGCTGCCTTAAAGCGAGTCAGCGTTGTTTTATTTCTTGCACCTAAATTCTCAATCGTTGATAGGCGATCCATCATGTCTTGTGGTCCATTTGCACTTAAAACAGATTCAAGATCACTGAGCCCACCACCAGATGTGTAGGCATGAATTGCTAATTTACCAATTTCACGATGTGTGGAGGTCACCGCTGCTTGAGCTTCTTGATATAGCGCAGCGGCAATATTTGATTTCTTCGTCGCTGCAACGAGCTCTCCTTGAGCGCGCAGATACTTAGCACGTGCATCGGATGCGATGGCAGATAGCGCTCTTAGATTTCCCCGCGCCGCTTCTAATCGCTTCAGGGCATCGGCTGCAATCTTCTTCTTCGCAGCCTCTGCCTTCTTCGCCGCTTCGATCTGCGCCAGCGTTGGCTTATGGTTTGTCGAATTAGCCTGCTGAATGGGCAGGAACAATCCACCGATGAGCGCAAGAGTCAGAAGAGCGCTTATCTTTAACTTCATATTCTTCTCGCCCCCACAAATGGTTTACTTCCAAACCTCAGAGTGAATTTAACAACTTCTACTCTTTTGCCTGGACGCGGAGCATGCACCATCTTTCCTCCACCCATATAGATAGAGACATGGCTAATTGGTTTGCCATAGAAAACTAGATCCCCTGGCTTTAGACTCTTTGATGAAACTGATTTGCCATATTTAATCTGAATTCTCGATGAATGAGGCAGGGATACTTTCGCCTGTTGGAATGCACGCATCGTCAGCCCCGAACAATCCCAACGAGTCGGGCCCGCTGCTGCCCAGACATAAACGTCACCAACCTGGTTCAGCGCATACTTCAAAGCGATTGATCCGCGCGAATTGTCACCCTTATAACTCTGGGCATACTTCTTCGATGCAGTAAGAATTTGATTCTCACGCGCAGCCTCTTCTCTTGCCAAGCGTTCACGATCTTCCTTCTTTAAACTTTTGAGAATCTTCTCAGCCTTTACCAAACTAGCCTTGGCGTTAGCAACCTGCTTATTGAGTCTTTCACGTTCGGCCCGCAATAGCGCCGTTCTATCGGCGACCACAAATTGTGATGCCTCAACCTTCTGTTTCGTCGATGCATAATCTCTCAACTGCTTCGAGTAATTACGCGCCAACAAATCCATTGTTCCGGCGTCAGATAAATACCGGGTTGGGTCAGATGAAAAAAGTAGGTTCAATCCCCCGCCAAATCCACCCGATGTGTACTGAGCAATTGCAATGCGCGATAACGTTGTACTGGCCTCATCGAGCTCCTTACGCAAAAGTGCTTCACGGCTTTGCAGCGCCCCTGTTTCGCGCTCTAACGCCTTAATGCGAATCGTCGCCTCGTTGGCATCTTCAAACTTTTC
>CAEZWL010000051.1_pt1 | contig 4749 bp, 2 predicted proteins | sample 7264991 | NCBI WGS metagenome assembly CAEZWL01 (sample SAMEA6813881, study PRJEB35770) | uncultured Candidatus Planktophila sp. | biome: Freshwater; feature: Freshwater reservoir; material: water | place: Czech Republic | collected 2015-11-04 | depth 0.5m m | reverse complement strand
GTGACTGCGACAAAAGTTCCAAGCGGTATTGAGACCTCAACATCTTTGAGGTTGTTCTCCTTCGCACCCTTAATAACGATCTGGCGCTTTGGATCTATCTTCCTACGGCTCTTTGGAATCTCAATGGCGCGACGTCCGGAGAGATAAGCACCCGTAATCGACTCTTTCGATGCGATGAGATCTTCATAGGAACCAGAGACCACAACTTTGCCACCGTGCTCGCCAGCGCCAGGTCCGATATCGACGACCCAATCTGCGGTACGGATTGTCTCTTCATCATGTTCAACAACGATGAGTGTGTTTCCAAGATCTCGAAGTCGTGTGAGAGTTTCGATGAGTCGTCGGTTATCACGCTGATGGAGACCAATGCTCGGTTCATCAAGTACATAGAGAACTCCCACAAGTCCAGAACCGATCTGGGTAGCAAGACGAATTCGCTGAGCCTCTCCCCCAGAAAGTGTTCCGGCTGGTCGATCGAGTGAAAGATAGTCAAGGCCAACATCAAGCAAAAACCCGAGGCGAGCGTTTACTTCTTTGAGAACACGCTCTGCAATCTGGGCCTCACGCTTTGAAAGGCTCACCTGCTTTAAAAAAACTGCACACTGATCGATTGAAAGTTCACAGACTTGAGCGATGCTCTTCTCGCCGATAGTTACCGATAAAACCTCAGGCTTGAGGCGTGCCCCTTTACAGGTTGCGCAAGGTATTTGGCGCATATATGCCTCGTACTTATCTCGGCTGTAATCACTATCTGTCTCGCTATGTCGACGGTGAATAAAAGGAATAACTCCTTCAAAGCCTGTGCTGTAGTTACGCGCGCCATAACGACCTTTGTAGCGCATCTTAATTTCGTACTCGTAGCCGTTCAAGATTGCATCTTGCGCCTTTACCGAGATCTTCTTCCAGGGGATATCAAGAGAGAACTTCACATCCTTGCCTAGCGCTTCAAGTAAGCGCAGGAAGTAATCAGCAGACTGTCCACCAGCCCAAGGTGCAATCGCACCCTCGTTAATGCTCAGTCCATCATCAGGAATGACGAGCTCTTCATCCACCTCAAGTTTTGTTCCTATTCCAGAACAGTCAGGACATGCTCCAAAGGGTGAGTTGAATGAGAAAGAGCGTGGTTCAAGTTCTTCAAAAGAAAGATTGCAATCATGACAGGCAAGGTGTTCGCTATATGTGTGAATCTTTTCTTGGCCAGCCTTCGCATCGACAAAATCGAGAAGAACGATTCCGCTGGATAGTCGCAACGCTGTCTCAATAGAGTCAGTTAGACGTGACTTTGATTCCGCCTTCGCTGTAAGTCGATCAATAACCACTTCAATCGTATGTTTCTCTTGTTTCTTCAATTTTGGTGGCTCAGAGAGTGAGATTGCTTCTCCATCAACGATTGCGCGTGAGTAGCCCTGCTTTACGAGATCGGTAAAGAGATCGACAAACTCCCCTTTACGTTCGCGTACAACCGGTGCAAGAACTTGGAACTTTGTTGTTGGAGGAAGTTCAAGAATCTGATCAACGATATGCTGCGGACTCTGCCTTGAGATCGGTTTCGAGCAATTAGGACAGTGTGGTCTGCCTGCTCGAGCGAAGAGAAGGCGCAAGTAGTCATAAACTTCAGTAATTGTTCCTACAGTTGAACGTGGGTTTCGATTGGTAGATTTCTGATCGATAGATACTGCTGGCGAAAGACCTTCGATAAAATCAACATCTGGTTTATCCATCTGACCGAGAAATTGTCTGGCATAGGCAGAAAGTGATTCGACATAACGACGCTGACCCTCGGCAAATATTGTGTCGAAGGCGAGACTCGATTTTCCAGAGCCAGAGAGGCCGGTAAAGACAATGAGCGCATCGCGCGGAAGATCGAGTGAGACATCCTTGAGATTGTGTTCGCGCGCACCACGAACAACGAGCTTCTCAATAGTCACTTACACACCCGCCTCTTCCATTGAACGAAGTTCTTTCTTTAATATACGAATCTCATCGCGAAGTTTTGCCGCCACTTCAAATTGAAGATCTCCCGCAGCACTTCTCATCTGATCAGTGAGGGAGCCTATCAAGGCAACTAAGTCTGTGCGCGGTAGAGAGATAACTCCCTTTGCATTAAGTCCGACCGAAAGTGCCCCCGCACTGCCTTTGCCTGATCCCTTCTCGCTCGCAAGAAGGTCAGTTGTATCCTCGCTCTCACGATTAATGAGGTCTGTTATATCTGCAATTTTCTTACGAAGTGGCTGCGGATCCACCCCTCGTTCAAGGTTGTACGCGACTTGCTTTGCCCGACGTCGATTGGTCTCATCAATTGCAAGTGCCATAGAGCGCGTGATGTTATCGGCATACATATGTACTTCACCTGAAACGTTTCGTGCTGCTCGGCCAATAGTCTGAATCAACGATGTTGCAGATCGCAGAAAACCTTCTTTATCCGCATCAAGGATTGAGACAAGTGATACTTCAGGTAAATCGAGACCTTCTCGAAGAAGGTTAATTCCGATCAATACGTCGTAGTCGCCCATCCGCAATTCACGAAGTAATTCGACTCGTCGTAGCGTATCTACTTCTGAGTGGAGATAGCGCACTCGAACACCACGCTCCTGCAGATAATCGGTGAGGTCTTCGGACATCTTTTTAGTAAGAGTTGTAACCAGAACTCTTTCATTTTTCGCCGCACGAATGTTTATCTCTTCCAGCAAGTCATCAATCTGGCCCTTGATCGGTTTGATGATAATTGCCGGGTCAACCAATCCGGTAGGACGAATTACTTGTTCGACGACATCTCCCCCAACCTTTTCCATCTCATACTTGCCGGGCGTTGCCGAGAGATAGAGCGTCTGTCCTACGCGTTCAAGGAACTCTGGCCACTTAAGTGGACGGTTATCGAGAGCGCTTGGCAAACGGAATCCATGTTCAACTAGTGTGCGTTTTCTAGATGCATCACCCTCGTACATTGCACCGATTTGCGGAACGGTCACGTGACTTTCATCAATGACAACGAGGAAATCATCTGGGAAGTAATCCAAGAGGCAGTGCGGGGCAGAGCCAGGGATTCGATCATCAAGGTGGCGCGAGTAGTTCTCAATTCCTGAACAGAAACCTAGCTGCTCCATCATTTCGATATCAAAGGTTGTGCGCATGCGAAGACGCTGCGCCTCTAGGAGCTTTCCTTGTTTTTCAAAGGTATTGAGTTGAATCTGAAGCTCATCTTGAATATCTCCGATAGCCCGCTTCATTGTCTCTGGACTAGCCGCATAGTGTGTGGCAGGAAAGATATGCACCTGATCTTCATCACGAAGGATTTCACCAGTCAGGGGGTGCAGGGTCATGATTTTCTCGATCTCATCACCAAACATCTCGATACGGATCGCAAGTTCTTCATACATCGGGATAATCTCGATGGTGTCACCTCGTACGCGGAATGTTCCACGCTCAAAAGCGATGTCGTTACGCTTGTACTGAACATCAACGAATTTGCGAAGGAGAGCATTCCGTTCGATCTCATCCCCCACCTTGATATGAATCATTCTGTCGATATATTCCTGAGGCGTTCCAAGACCATAGATACAAGAAACTGTTGCAACCACGATCACATCTCGCCTCGTGAGTAGAGCGTTTGTCGCAGAATGTCGGAGTCGTTCTACCTCATCGTTGACGCTTGAATCCTTCTCGATGAAGGTATCGGTCTGAGGTACATATGCCTCTGGCTGGTAATAGTCGTAGTAAGAGACGAAGTATTCGACTGCATTATTAGGCAGTAGTTCTCGAAATTCGTTTGCCAGCTGAGCAGCTAAAGTTTTATTCGGCGCTAAGACCAACGTTGGACGTTGCAATCGTTCCACCAACCATGCCGTGGTCGCAGACTTTCCTGTTCCGGTTGCGCCAAGAAGTACAACATCCTTTTCGCCAGCGTTGAGTCGTCGTGCGATCTCTTCAATCGCTTGAGGCTGATCACCGGCAGGCACATAATCAGAGATCACCTGAAAAGGAGAATCGTTACGGGTTAGATCGCCAGTATTGGACACGCAGTTAGCCTACTAGCGGGATCGCTCTGATGAGAGGTCAGCAATTGGACCCTCCCAGAGATTCTCCACCTGACGCAGGAGATGATCTTCATCTCCATCATTGACGATGACTGCGTCAGCGATATCTATGCGAGATTGAGATGGCACTTGGTTAGCCAAGCGAGCCTTGATATCGGTAATGAACATTCCTCGCGAGAGCAGACGCTCGATCCGCAACTCCTCTTCGGCTTCGACGGTGACAATAAAATCAAATTTACTTGCCGCATTAGTTTCAACTAGAAGAGGTATCTCATAGATTAAATTTATTGCAGGGTCATTATCGAGGAGCGCTTGAGCGAATAGTTTCTGCACGCGAGGATGAATGATTCCTTCGAGGTCTCTCTTTGCTGAAGCGTCTGCGAAAACTATCTCTGCCAGTGCTTTGCGGTTGATATCTCCGTTTGCGAGAATCTTTTCTCCAAAGCGCGCGATAACTTCGTCAAAACCTTCGCTGCCGCGCTCGATCGCGATTCGAGCAAGATGGTCGGCATCGATCACGTTTGCGCCAAGTTCGCTACAGAACTGCGCAACAGTCGATTTACCTGCACCAATTCCGCCGGTGAGCGCGATTACCTTCATAAGTGGAGCCTACCTCTGACGTTCTGGAATGAAGAAAGCCCCACACGATCAACGTGTAGGGCCTTCTTCATTAAGTTAATTACTCAGCAGATGCTTCCGCTGGAGTTTCAGAAGT
>CAEZWL010000048.1_pt1 | contig 5644 bp, 2 predicted proteins | sample 7264991 | NCBI WGS metagenome assembly CAEZWL01 (sample SAMEA6813881, study PRJEB35770) | uncultured Candidatus Planktophila sp. | biome: Freshwater; feature: Freshwater reservoir; material: water | place: Czech Republic | collected 2015-11-04 | depth 0.5m m | reverse complement strand
TTGAGGCAAAAGGGCTAGGAAGTGCAGCGCGTAACTACCGTCTTCGCGACTGGCTTGTTTCACGCCAGCGTTACTGGGGCACACCTATTCCTATCGTTCACTGCGATAAGTGTGGTGAAGTTGCAGTCCCTGCCGATCAACTACCTCTCACACTTCCTGATGCAAAGGACCTTGATCTCAAACCAAAAGGCCAATCACCTCTGGCTGCAGCAACCGATTGGGTCAATACCAAATGCCCAACATGTGGCGGTCCAGCACTTCGCGACACAGACACCATGGATACCTTCGTTGATTCATCATGGTATTTCTTGCGCTATCCATCATCGACAAATCAGAACGAACCATTTAGCCGTAAAGATATTGATACCTGGTTGCCGGTAGATCAATACGTTGGCGGTGTAACCCACGCGATCTTGCACCTTCTCTATTCACGCTTTTTCACCAAGGTCTTGCACGATATTGGAATGCTTGGATTTAATGAACCGTTTACACGTCTACTCAATCAGGGAATGGTTGTAATGGATGGTTCTGCGATGTCGAAATCTCGCGGCAACTTGGTACGTCTTTCAGATGAATTAGAAAACCATGGCGTAGATGCCATTCGCCTATCGATGGTCTTTGCTGGCCCACCAGAAGATGATGTTGATTGGTCTGATGTTTCACCATCTGGATCAGTTAAATTCTTAACTCGCGCATGGAGACTTTCAGGTGATGTGACAAGTGCCCCTGGTGTTGATTTCACAAAGGGCGATCTGACGCTACGTAAGGCAACACACAAGGCCTTGCACGATGCATCTTTTGCAGTCGAATCATTTAGATTTAACGTGGCGATCGCACGTGTGATGGAACTTGTCAATGCAACTCGTAAAGCCATTGATTCTGGATGCGGCGCCGCAGATCCTGCAGTACGCGAAGCAACCGAGGCTATCGCCATCATGCTCTCACTCGTTGCTCCGTTTACATCAGAGGAGATGTGGGAACGCCTCGGACATAAGCCAGCAGTTGCACTCGCTGGTTGGCCAACAGTTGATCCTGCCCTCTTGGTGGCAGATGAAGTTGAAGCGGTCATTCAAATTAACGGCAAGATTAAAGAGCGCATCTTGGTCGCACCTTCTATTACAGATAGTGAACTTGAGGCAGCCGCTCTTGCTCATCCAACGATTGCCGCAGAATTAGCTGGTGCCAGCCCTCAAAAGGTGATCGCTCGCGCCCCTAAATTGGTCAATATCGTTCTCTAAGCGCTCGTGACCGGTCACGTAGCCGAAGTTGTCAGTTACGGAGAGTAAGTTAGCAGTATGAAGAAAATACTCTCCGCATTACTTTTCTCGCTCATTGCTTCAATGATCTCTGTCGCCCCAGCTCATGCTGCCAACGAAATTCGAGTTGTTGTCACTGGCCCTGATGCCGAGGGAATCACAAATGTGGGCTACTGCTTCACTGATGCGCGCTCACTGTCAGGAACAGTTTCTTTTGTTGCCACCTCGAGTTACGGTGCTTTTTTAGCTCATTCAGAAATGCCAAACTGTCCATCAATGGTGGGATCTTCGACAGGACAACGTCTAGTTGAAGGTACAACTTATGTTTTTACTGTGACCGCAACAAATGGTGGTTCTACCTTTACAGACAGTTTGAGTTACACCGCGCCAGCTCAACCTGCGCCTCGCTCAACTCCTTCACCACTTTCATCGCCAGCACCTGAATCTTCAACGGCTCCATCAGCATCTCCAACTGCAACACCGACACCAACTACAAGTTCAAGTCTTCGTATTCCCTACACCCAGCCATGTGTTGGTGGAAGTGATCGCACACCAGGATTGCCACAGTGTTTGATGCCTGAGGGAATCGGTGGAAGTGCATGGAACTTAGTTGATGACAGTTCTGGAGTAGTTGTAAACGGTGCTATTTGTAGTGAAGCAGTATGTGGACGTAATGGTGAATGGCGTCAATGGCCTGCAGATCGCAAACTCAACGATCGTTTATGGCCAACGGGATACCCAGAAGGTGCCACTTACATTCAAACACCATTTGATTATGCCTATTGGGGAAAGTACTACACCAATGGTGTGTATGAAGTTAACGGTGGCGGCATTCTCCAGCCAGGATCAAGCACAATCATCTGGCCAATTCGTGTGGAAACTCCTCGTACAGATACGCCAACTGTTACTTCAGAAACATCAACTTCTTCGGTGGTGGCTGAAACAAGTACTTCGACGGTAACACCAACACCAACACCAACGCCTTCTTCCACACCGACTCCAACTCCAACAGCAGAGCCTCGTGGTTTAGGTGGTTATGCAGTAATTCATCCTGATGGATATGTCTGCGGAGTCATCGTTGGAAATGCATACTTTGGTAATAACGATCGAACGATGACATCTGAATATATGGGTTGTCCGATTGGTAGTGCGATTATCTTCCAAACTAAACCTTCACCGACAGGAAATGTTGCGGGATGGCATGGTGCAAATGTCACATATAGCAATGGGATATTTACAATCAAAAATGGCGCACAAGTTGCGATGACCATCTCTGATGGAATAGCAACAGATTCAACTGGTCGTGTGTGGGATACAGGTTCTGGTGTGACACTTCGCGCAGCACCGGTTACTACACCAACGCTTCCTGTGCTAAGTGAAACTTCGACGGCAACGAGTGCGCCATCAAGCGGTGGTTCTGAGACAGCAACTGCAACTGCTTTTATTGCTTTTGAAACAACGACAGCGCTGATGCCAGTGGCTATTCCGGCAGCTGATACCGATTTGAGTACTCTTGATGAAATTTTCCCTGAAGAAGAGATTATCGATTCAGTTGATGCGGTTGTACTCGCAAATGGATCCACACGTATTGAAGTCAGCACTGGTTTTAGTGCGACAGCGATGAGAGTGGTCGCGAGTAAGAGGGGCGTAAAGAAGAAGTACACATACAGGCTTACAACAAATAGCGATGGTGAACGTATCTTCAGAGCTAGCCTCAATCTTCGCGGATACACCCTTGTGCTAATCAAGGGTTCAACTGAGCTCGATCGGATTGTGGTTTCCTAACCACGATTTATCCCCAGCAGGCGTGATTGCGTAAGAAGGGTATTGGCGCGCCATAAAAGATGCGCGGATGAATCAGATTCGAAATACCTTAGATAACGCTCGTAATTGGTGGGATGACCTCGCCTTCACATCGGTACAGCGAAAGTCATTGCTCGCCCTCGCCATCCTTATCATCGCTTCATCTGGAGTTCTATTTCTGCGCGGTGCATCAGAAGAGATAGTTGCTGCAGAAGTAGCCGAGATAGAGATGCCTGAGACCGTCGTGCTGTTGGTTGTTGATGTGGCGGGTGCTGTTCTCAATCCTGGCGTCTATTCCTTACCGATGAATTCTCGTGTCATTGATGCAATCAATGCAGCGGGAAATGTCCTGAAAGGTGCAGATGTTTCAGATATCAATTTAGCGAGACTTCTTAAAGATGGTGAGCAGGTGTATGTCTATGCAGCATCACGAGGCTCATCGTCCTCGCGTTCAACTGCGCGTAGCGCACCGCCTCGAAATACCGGCCCGATAGCAATTAATAGGGCGAGTGCGAAAGAGTTAGAAGCGCTTGATGGAATTGGCCCTGTCTTAGCATCGCGGATAATTGCATATCGAAATGCGAATGGTCCATTTGTGACTCTTGAAGCGTTATTGGAAGTTTCAGGAATCGGTCCAGCAAAGTTTGACCAGTTTAAAGAGAAGATTCGTCTCTGAGGGTTCGGCTATCTGATTACCGAGCGCTCTCGTTAGGTGGAGCGATCTGGATCGGAGCGCTCTTTCAAAGTTGGAGTACGCCGTGGGTTATCGCCTTCGGTCTGCTCTTACTTCTACTTCTTACCTTTGCCTCTAAATCTCTGCGCGCTCTTTTACTGATAGCAGCAATCATTCTTGGTGCGACGCTGATGTCATTGAGGCAATCTTCCCTCGAGGCTTCGATCTTAAGAGATCTCTATGGCAAATCATTTGTTGTCACCGCTGTGTTAACAACTGATGCACACGCTTTAGCCCCACGAGTAATGGGGGATTCACTTGCCGAACAGAGTTACAGCGCGCTGATTCGGGTTATTGGTCTTGTCGATGGAGAGAAGAATTACGCACTGCGATCACCTGCACGGTTGATTTCAACTGATGCTGCAATCACAGAGTTACTCCCGGGACAGAAACTGCAGCTTCGAGTAAGTGCGATGGCAAGTAAAGAGGGCAGAGTTGCTGCCTTGTTAATTAGTAAAGGCGAAATCCAGGCGCTTACAGAGGCATCACGTTGGGCAAAGGGACTTGATGCAATTAGAGATGGGTTACGTGGTGCTAGCGGAACCGGTGATTCTGGTGCACTGATCCCTGGGATGGTGTTGGGGGACACCTCATTACAGAGTCAGAGCTTTAAAAATGAGATGCGCAGATCGGGGCTTACCCATTTAGTTGCTGTCAGTGGAGCAAACTTTGCAATTGTTTCAACCTTCATTTTGTATCTCATGCAATTTCTTATTCGGCGGATTCCTTTACGCCTTGCGGTGACTGCCCTCTTTCTTATTGCATTTATCTCTCTGGTACGGCCATCTCCATCGGTACTACGAGCAGCAGCGATGGCATCGGTCTTACTCCTTGCTCAGGGGACACATCGTGGTCGCGATTCTTTGCCAGCACTTGGTTTTGCAATAGGTGCGGTGATCGTTGCAGATCCGTGGCAGGTGCGCGATCCAGGTTTTGCACTCTCTGTTCTTGCGACAGCGGGTCTACTTCTATTGGCACCACGGTTGGTTGAGAGTTTTTCAAAAAAGATTCCAAGACCGCTTGCGATTGTGATTGCTATCCCGCTCTCAGCGACATTGTTCTGCACCCCTGTCATTGTTGCGATTTCAGGGCAGATCTCATTAATGAGCATCTTGGCTAATGTTCTAGCCGCCCCAGCGGTTGCACCAATAACTATCTTGGGATTTATCGCAGGAGTGATCTCTCCATTTGCGCCTGCGGTATCAGGGATATTGATCTGGTTAATCAAGCCTTTAGCAACATGGATTGCTTGGATAGCATCGCTTATCTCAGATTTGCCACTTATTACTCTGGCCACCGGAAGTAAGAGTTTTCTGATTATCGCCGGGATCATCGCCCTAGGTTTTATCTTTAATCGAAAAGTTGTAATAGGTGCACTCGTACTATTAATTGTGATCTCGTGGTTTCTTCGCTTTCCTGGTGGAGATTGGCAGGTTGCAAATTGCGATGTCGGTCAAGGAGATGCCATGGTGGTTAACCTGGGAAATAATCGAGGAATTGTCCTTGATGTTGGCCCTGATCCCATTGCTCTTGATCGCTGCCTGCATCAATTGGGAATTAAGAAGATCGAACTATTAATAATGAGTCATAGCCATGCAGACCATGTCGGCGGATATGCAGGGGCAGCAGATGGGCGAGAGATTGCACTGCAGTGGTATGGAAACATTCGCGCCGGAACACGAGCAACCTTTCACAGTACGCGCGGTGAGGTAACAGTTGATGTTCTCTGGCCACAAGGGCAGTGGGCAGAAGAGCAAGAGAGTGATCCAAATAATTCGAGCATCGCAATTATTCTGCGGGCTCCAGATTTCTCACTCTTTGCCGGGGGAGATATGGAGCCAGAGAGTCAGGG
>CAEZWL010000045.1_pt1 | contig 5820 bp, 6 predicted proteins | sample 7264991 | NCBI WGS metagenome assembly CAEZWL01 (sample SAMEA6813881, study PRJEB35770) | uncultured Candidatus Planktophila sp. | biome: Freshwater; feature: Freshwater reservoir; material: water | place: Czech Republic | collected 2015-11-04 | depth 0.5m m | reverse complement strand
CGGTTTGCAATTCCTTCTAGCTCACCCCACTCAGTTCCGGTGAATTCGAACTTGTACTCAATGTCAGCAGTGCGCTTTGAGTAATGGGATAACTTCTCTTTTGGATGATCATAGATACGAAGACGCTCTGGATTAATTCCAAGATCTTTATACCAAGCAAGTCGTGTATCAATCCAGTATTGGTGCCAATCTTCATCTGTTCCTGGAACGACAAAGAACTCCATCTCCATCTGCTCAAATTCACGGGTACGGAAGATAAAGTTTCCTGGCGTAATTTCGTTACGAAATGACTTACCAATCTGGCCAATACCAAATGGTGGCTTTTTGCGAGATGTTGTCATCACCTGATCAAAGTTGATAAAGATTCCTTGTGCTGTCTCTGGGCGAAGATAGGCAAGGCCAGATTCGTCTTCAACTGGCCCAAGGAAAGTTTTTAACAAACCTGAGAACTGCTTTGGTGTCGTGAACTGGCCCTTATTTCCGCAGGCAGGGCAGTTCATCTCACTTAATGATTCAAGCTTCTTCTTATGCTTTGCTTCGTATGCTTCTTCCAGATGATCTGCGCGATAACGCTTGTGGCATGCGGTGCACTCAGTGAGCGGATCGCTAAATGTTGCAACGTGTCCTGATGCTTCCCAGACTTCGCGTGCCAAGATCACGCAAGAATCAATACCGACAACATCTTCACGTCCCATGACCATGGCTTTCCACCATTGGCGCTTGACGTTATTTTTGAGTTCGACTCCGAGTGGGCCGTAATCCCATGAGGCGCGTAATCCGCCATAAATTTCAGATGATGGATAAACAAATCCACGACGCTTTGCAAGTGAAACAATATTTTCTAAACGATCTACGGCCATCTTATTTCTCCATCCGGCTGGCTGTCGGTGAAGAGCAACGGGCGTTGCTCACATCGCTAAGTTTACCTTCTGCTTACTCGTATGCTCCCGCCTCATCGATTGCACGAGCGAGCACGGGAATCGCCTCAAGTTTTGCGCGCGTGGAACTGAGTGCCCGACGATAAGAGCCGACATTTTCCCAACGGGTTGTCAGCACCCATAAGGATGGTTCATCTAAATTCTGGCCAACTTCACCGCCTAGGAATCCGGCAGCCTCTGCCAAGACTGCGCGAACGCCCTCGAGTTCGAGGCGAAAATCTGCCCCTTGGCCCAGTGGAATCTCAAATCTAGCGACGGCGATCATGGGGTAAGGCTATCCCTTGGCTTATGGGAATGAAAATCATTTTCATTTGTGCTATCTTGTCGCCATGAATATCGCTATCGCACTCGCAGCAGCCACAGCCATCGCCACCTTTGCCGGTGGAACCCTTGCAATTAAATCAAAGGATCGCCTCCACTTAGTTTTAGGGCTTTCAGCAGGTCTCCTTCTTGGCTTAGTTGCCTTCGACCTTCTACCTGAAGTCTTTGAACTCGGAAGCAGTGAATTTCTTCATGCACCAGCAACATCGATTGCACTCGTTGCCGGATTTTTACTCCTTCACTTCTTTGAACAACTCTCTGGATCACACGAGCCAGCAGAATCTGATTACGGCCACGATCATAAACACGCAGCCAATATCACTGGTATTTTCGGAGCAGTTGCCATGGGTGGTCACGTCTTTTTAGATGGTTTGGCACTTGGCGTTGCATTTAAGGTGAGTTCAGAACTTGGAGTTGCAGTCTTTATTGCACTCCTTGTGCATGCATTTAGCGACGGACTCAATACCGTCTCTTTTCTTATTAAGAGCGGTAAGTGGGGCAAGAAAGGTATGTGGTTATTAGGCGTTGATGCTGTTGCACGTATTAGCGGTGCGGCACTCGGTGCAAGTCTTGTTATCAGCGATGATCTCATCGCAATTTATCTCGCTGGTTTCGCCGGTATTGTCATCTATCTTGCAACTGCGCACATTCTTCCCGAAGCACACTCACAACACTCTTCTCGCTGGACTATGGTTTCAACAATTGCAGGTGTAGCGATCATGTGGACTCTAGTGAGCTATCTTCACTCTGGAGAAGAACATGATCATGCAGCAGAAACGGTTGTGATTGAAAAATCAACTCATTCTGATGAGCACGATCACGAGTAATCACATACATGTCCCGTTCTAATCCTCGTGTACTGAGCACCCTTGAACGTGCTGGTGGATTTGCCAGTGCGCAAGAAATCTATCGCCTCATGCAGCGCGAGGGTGAGAGCATCGGGCTCACGACTGTCTATCGCTCACTCCAGTCTCTAGTGAATGACAAGATTGTCGATGTACTGCGACGTGATGATGGTGAAGCTATCTATCGCCTCTGTGGAGATGCCCACCATCATCACCTCGTCTGTAAAAGTTGTGGTGAAACCGTTGAAATTGAAGGTGGAGCAATCGAAAAGTGGGCCCGGGTCATGGCAGAAGAACATGGCTTTCGCGATGTAGGCCATACCGCAGAAATCTTTGGCATCTGCAGTAAATGCTAATTTTTTAAGCCTTTCCGAACCTGCGATCGCGATCTGAGTATTCCTCAATCGCCTTCCATAAGGTTTTACGTGTCACATCTGGCCACAACACATCCATAAAGACGAACTCTGCATAGACAGATTGCCACGGTAAAAAGTTGCTGGTGCGCTGCTCTCCTGATGAACGCAAGAAGAGATCGACATCGCTCATCTTTGGATCATAGAGATAAGAGGCGAGCGTCTTTTCTGTAATCGAATCCGCCTTAACTTTTCCCCGCTTCACATCACGCGCCAGTTCGGTGGCGGCATCAACAATCTCAGATCGTCCACCGTAGTTAACGCACATGTTTAGAGTCAGAACTTTATTCTTCTTGGTCTGCTCTTCTGCCTCTTCTAACTCTTTGATGACCGAGGACCATAAACGCTTAGGTCGTCCGATCCATTGAATCTTTACACCCATCTCATCCATCTGATCACGGCGTCGACGTAAGACATCGCGATTAAAGTTCATCAAGAAGCGGACTTCCTCTGGTGAACGTTTCCAATTCTCAGTTGAGAATGCATAAGCGCTCAACTCTTTTACTCCGAATTCGATGGCACCTTGCACCACATCAAAGAGCGCTGCTTCGCCTGCTTCATGGCCGGCGGTACGAGGCAATCCACGATCTTTAGCCCAACGACCGTTGCCATCCATCACCACTGCAACGTGGTGTGGAATTTCAATCGCAATCTTCTTACTCATGCACGCTCCACCATAGGCAGACTTCGGAGTCCGCGTTCAAGGTGCCATTGTAGATATGCGGCAACGAGTCCACTAGCCTCTCGGCGAAAACGCAGGTCGCTCGTGTTGGCGCGATCCCAATTTCCACTAATGAGGTCGCCCATAAGTTCAAGAGTTTCAGGTGCTGGTGTTGCAGATGCTGATGGGCGGCAATCCATACAGACAGAGCCACCGCCGACTAATGAAAAGTAGCGATGAGGGCCAGGTTTTTCACAGCGCGAACAGTGAGTCATTGATGGGGCGTATCCGCCGATGGCAAGTGAGCGCAGTAAGAATGCATCGAGTATGAGCGAAGAGTCATAGCGATTTTCTGCCAGAGCCTTCATGCCGCCCACTACTAATTGGAACTCCTGCAGCGCTGGTTCATATTCTTGGGCGGTAAATCGCTCAGCGGTTTCTAAAATTGCAGAAGCAATTGTCCACCGTTGGTAATCGTGCGAAATCATTTCGCCGTAATTCATCACCGCTTCAACTTGAGTAATTGTGTCAAAAGTTTTACCGGTATACATCTGAATATCTACATGGCTTCCTGGTTCAAGGCGTGCGCCAAATTTCGACATGGTTCGTCGTACACCTTTTGCGACACCGCGAATTCGACCGTGTTCGCGAGTCAGCATTGTGATGATGCGATCTGCTTCGCCCAGTTTCTGGGTACGCAGGACTATCGCTTCATCACGGTAGAGGCTCACGGGGTTACGGTAGTCAGCGAATGGCGCGATTTATTGCAGACACAACGGCCTTAAGTGAAGCTGTTGTTGTATTTGGGTCAACGCCAACGCCCCAGTAGACATCTCCGCCGATTGCACACTCAAGATACGCAGCCGCTGAAGCATCGCCACCTGCAGAGAGAGCATGTTCATGGAAATCAAGGACTCGTACATCAACGCCGTAGTTCTGCAGGATGTTACAGAAAGCTGCGATTGGACCATTTCCATGGCCCTTCAATTCAACTTCTTCGCCGCGATCGGTGATCATCACCGTTAACTGCACATCCTCATTCATGACAGAAGTTTGTGACAGCCCCTTCAGACGGAAGCGACCCCACGGTGCACCTTCGGTTGGTAGGTATTCATCTTCAAATACTGCCCATAGTTGTTCTGCAGAAATCTCTCCACCTTGAGTATCGGTCTTCTCTTGCACGATCTTTGAAAATTCAATCTGTAAGCGACGTGGAAGATCAAGATGATGTTCTGTCTTCATCAGGTAAGCAACGCCGCCCTTGCCTGATTGAGAGTTAACGCGGATAACCGCTTCATATGAACGGCCAATATCTTTCGGATCAATCGGAAGATAAGGAACAGCCCATGTGTACTGGTCAACGCTGACTCCTGCAGCCTTGGCATCTGCTGCCAAATGATCAAAGCCTTTTTTAATTGCATCCTGGTGTGAGCCTGAGAAAGCGGTGAAAACCAAGTCACCTCCGTATGGATGGCGCTCTGCCACTTTCAATTGATTTGCGTACTCAACTGTTCGGCGAACCTCATCGATATTGGAAAAATCAATATGAGGATCAATACCGTGGCTGACTAAGTTCATACCCAAGGTGACAAGGCAGACATTGCCTGTGCGCTCACCGTTTCCAAAGAGGGTTCCTTCAATGCGATCAGCACCCGCTAAATATCCAAGCTCTGCTGCCGCAACACCGGTACCACGATCATTATGTGGGTGCAGTGAGACGATAACGCTTTCACGATTATCAAGGTTTCTACACATCCACTCGATGGAATCGGCATAGATATTTGGTGTCGCCATCTCAACTGTTGCAGGTAAATTCATAATCGTCTTCCACGCTGGTGTGGGCTTCCAGATCGCATTGACAGCGTTACAGACTTCTACGGCAAACTCGAGTTCAGTTCCGGTGTAGGACTCTGGCGAATACTCAAAGGAAATCTTTGTCTCAGGAACTGTTGCCATGAGATCAAGACAGATCTGTGCGCCATCTGTTGCAATCTTTTTGATTCCCTCTTTATCTAATCCAAAGACAACTCGGCGCTGCAAAGTTGATGTTGAGTTATAGAGATGAACGATCGCTTGCTTAGATCCCTTGATCGCCTCGTAGGTGCGACGAATCAACGGTTCGCGCGCTTGGGTGAGAACCTGGATGATCACATCATCTGGAATGAGGTGCTCATCGATTATTTTGCGAACAAAATCAAAATCAGTCTGGCTCGCACTAGGGAATCCAACTTCAATCTCTTTGTACCCCATCGCTACAAGAAGTTTGAACATCGCTAATTTGCGCGGTGTATCCATTGGGTCAATCAGTGCCTGGTTTCCATCGCGCAGATCAACTGAGCACCACTGTGGCGCCACTGTTATCTTCTTATTTGGCCAGGTGCGATCGTGCAGATCAACTGGGATAAATGAGCTGTAACGATGCACAGGCATCGTCGAAGGTTTTTGTACTGGAAAATTCATTTCTTACTCCTTGGGGTTGGGGGCCGTTGTGGTTTACCGGCAACACCAAACCCCGCGGCGAGGAGACCGGTTAATTGGCCTCGCAGCGGCTGCGAAGGAGGAGTCCACGTTGTTGCATAGGGTAAGAGTAACCCTATGCAATTCAATCTTCAAGGTCAGTATTAGACCGGAATCAAGGTATT
>CAEZWL010000043.1_pt1 | contig 6107 bp, 3 predicted proteins | sample 7264991 | NCBI WGS metagenome assembly CAEZWL01 (sample SAMEA6813881, study PRJEB35770) | uncultured Candidatus Planktophila sp. | biome: Freshwater; feature: Freshwater reservoir; material: water | place: Czech Republic | collected 2015-11-04 | depth 0.5m m | reverse complement strand
GATGTAACACCGTTGGGAACGGTCCAATCACAACTTTGCACTTGGCTAAAAGTCAGAAGGGTCTGTAATCCAATTGTTGTACTTGTCGAAGTACAGGCAGCCGCTTCCGCTTTGGGAATAAAGGTGGGGGCGATAGGTAGCGAGCCCACGAGACCGGCCACTAATGAGTACGCAAGCCATCGTGAAACCTGTGCCCGAGAGGGCAGAGTCACCTTGGCTAGCATGCGGAAAATACCTCTTCTATTAGTGCATCTTTAGAGGTATAAATTTTAAGAGAGGGGTGATTTTAGATAAACCCGAAAGGGTGATTTAGGGAAATGATCACCCCAAGATCACCCCCTCACTCTTTTTTATGAAATTTCCATCGCTAAATGATTTTTTCATCGAAAAGATAGAAAGTGATTACAAAAGCCTATAAAACAATAAGAATTACGTTCTTTTAGATTTCTCAACCTTCACACTGAGAAAAAAAGAATTAGTAACGGTTAAGAAGTAATGTCTTTCTTGGCGAATTTAGTTATCGCAAGAGCATAGAAAAGAATCCCGAAAATTGCGCAGTAGGACGCTCCCTTGGCCATTTGCGACCAATCAATTGTTGTTGAGAGTGCGTCCAACCATGTATCCGAATAGTGAACCGGTAACCATTGGCGGAGTGAACCGAGCGCTGAAATAGCATCCAAGATTGTTAGCAAAATTGAGATACCTACTGCGCCACCTACTGCGCCAAGAGGTGCATCGGTACGCACACTCAAATAAAAGGCTAAGCCAGCAACAAAGAGAAGTGAGAATGCGAGGTATATCGTCATGATCGCCAGACGTTGCAAGGTAACCGCGTTATCAAAGGTGACCCCTAAAGGAGTTTGAAGTGGTGCTATTCCAAAAGATATCGCCCCGACAATCCATGAAGAAAGAGGGACTAAGAGAACGGCGATGAGTGAAAGTGTGAGACTCACCTTCATTTTCTGTATCAGTAATCGTGTACGCGGTACAGGGGATGCGAGCAAATATCGCAAAGTCGACCACGACGCTTCACTTGCGACAGTGTCACCATTAAAGAGTGAGACAACTGTTACCAATAGAAATGGTGTTGAGAAGAACAACATCGTTGTTGTGAAGTTGGCAGCCCCCAAGGTGGCTAAACCAATAATGTCTGTGCTGCCTGAACCAAACTCTGAAGATCCATCGTCATCTCCAGAAGGTCCAAATTTCACCGCTAAAGCCACGAGTATTGGCAACGAGAGAACGAAGCCATAGGCAAAGAGTGTGCGCTTACGCTTTAACTGGCGATATAGCTCGACCCGATATGGCAGCGTTTTTCCGACTATATAACTCATTTAACTGCCTTCCCGATCACTAAGTCATCGCCAATGAGTTCTAGGAATATCTCCTCAAGGGAGCGAGCCTGGCGATTCTTCGTCAAAATCTTCTTCATCGGACCAAAAGCAATCAAATGACCGCGATGCATGAGGACTACATGTGAACAGGTTTGCTGTACCTCGGCGAGTAAGTGTGAAGACACAATTACGGTGCGTCCGGTCTTGGCATATTCCTTTAGCACCACGCGCATCTCCGCAATTTGTTGTGGATCAAGCCCATTAGTTGGTTCATCTAAGACAAGCAGATCAGGCATTCCCATCATCGCTTGGGCGATTGCAAGACGCTGTCTCATTCCTTGACTATATGAACGCACCTTCTTATCAAGGGCGGTTCCCAATTTTGTAATTGCGAGAACTTCATCAAGATACTTCTCACCGGTGCGGCCAATTGATTTCCAATACAGATCTAAATTCTCGCGGCCAGTAAGGTGTGGAAGAAATCCTGGCCCTTCCACAAAGCTTCCAAGGTTTGCAAGCGCAGGGGAACCTGGATAGACAGCCTTTCCATCCATATAAATTGCGCCTTCAGTTGGGAAGATCAACCCCATCATCATGCGCAGTGTTGTTGTCTTGCCCGCACCATTGGGGCCAAGTAATCCAACAACCTGACCACGACTAACGGTGAAAGATAAATTCTCAACCGCTTTATAACCATCTTTATAAACCTTAGAAAGATTTTCAACCTGCACCAAGAAATTCTCTTCTCTTGCCTCGGCAGAATGGCGTGGACGGCGTAGATATATAAAGGTGATAGCTAATAAAAGAGCCAGCAAGGCAAGTGCTGGCCAGAGCCAGATCGCTCCAGCGCCGGTAATAGATACGGCATCAATCACTGAATATTCAAGAGGTGAAAGAGCAGTCACTGTGTAAAGAGAAGGAGATTTAGGTAATTCATAACCTTGATCGGTGGTGGAAATTCCAACAGCGAGTGAGTCACCCACGGCGGCATCAAGAATGACAGATGGAAGATCAACTGTAATTTCTCGTCCACTCGCAGGGATTCCCGTGATTTTTATCGGTGCCACAATTCCATTGGGTTGCGTAATTGCCCCACTTGCAGATTTGCTGACGAGTGAGAAAAAGAGAGTCGCTTCGCCGGTGGAACTTGTAATGCGAACCTTGATTCGTGAAGGTCCAACGATTGAAACCAGCTTCTCCAATTGAGCACTCTCTAGGAAACCACTCTGGGCTGGCAGAAATGCTGGGCTAAAACCAGCAATGCCAGATGCAACAGTGGCAGCCAAACTTCCTGCTGAACCAATTCCCGGAAGAGCAGAGATCGCGGTAGGAATTCCACCAATGGGATGGGCCATTACTACCGGTTTTGGCAGCAGATTAATTGTTTTGATAGTCGCTGCATCAGGAGTCGTTGCAGAGGAAAAATTCTTAGGAATCACCGTTGAATCTTGTAATGAGATCGAACCATTGGTCTTGGTAAATTGAAAAGCAGGAATCGAAATATCTGCACCCTTTAAATATTTATCAAACCAATTAAGGTACTGCGCGCGTAGATACTGATCTTCATTCGTTCCGCCATCATGCCCACCGCCATGCCAGATCAGCGAAAGAGGCAGATCTGCACTGGTTTTTCTTAGTGCAGCAAATGTCTTCAGGCTCTCACTGAGTGGGAAGAGTGAGTCAGATTGACCTTGACTGATTAGTACCGGCGCCGAAATTCGTGAAAGGGATTCACTGGGTGAAACTGAATTGAGTAGCGCTATCTCTGCAGCAGATGGCTTTCCATTTACAACTGAATTTTTATAGGCAGCGCACCACTGTTCAACCAAAGTGCCGCACTCACCAAGAGCAGGGTTTTGTAGCGTTGCCAGAGAAAGAAATGTACCCGTCCATACTTTCTTAAAGGGACCAGGCTCGGATAAATCTAAAGAGGACTGAGGAAAGAGCGCCTGATTAAGGTTGTTCCAGGTGATATCTGCAATCGCAGCATCCACTCGTTTATCTGCAGCGGCAGTTAAGAGCGCCGCAGCACCACCATATGATCCGCCGACAATTCCGACGATCGGATCATTGGCGCTCTCCTTCTTTACCTCTTTGCGAGTAGCAAGATAGGAGATCAACTTTTGAATATCGGCAATCTCACCGGGCGCTGCATTCATCGAAATTCGGCCAGATGATTTACCAAATCCTCGCGCCGTCCATGTAAGAACTACATATCCATTGTCACGGTAATACTCAGCAGATTGCTTCATCACATCTTTAGAGCTACCAAAGCCGTGCGCGAGCAATACTGCTGGTGCTGGTGTGATTTCTGGAAGAAAGAGTGAAGTATCAATAAAGACTCCGGAAGCGGTCTCAACCGATTTTTCGATAACGTCAGTGGCAGTGGCAGGGGTTGGAATGAGCGCCAAGAGCGAGAAAGCAAGAATGGCGACCCGAATCTTCATTGCACAACAATATTCTTTATTGCATCCAAATGAACTTTAGAACATTTGATACTGCTCACAGCATCGCAGACTTAAGAGCGGAGACGAGGAGATTTGAACTCCTGAAGGGTTTAACCCCTTACCTCGTTAGCAGTGAGGCGCACTCGACCGGGCTATGCGACGTCTCCAAGTGTGGCTTAAGTCTACCGCCTCTTATCCGCAATGTTAATCGCGGAAATTAGGGCTTGATGTGGATCTTTGGGCCATCACCGACCGCGCCAGGACGCTTACCCGCTAAGACATCAGCGCTCTCTTCCAACGAAACAACACTTGCAATGAGTGCGCGTGGGTCAATTGCACCAGAACTTAAAAGTGCGATTGCACCCGCAACTCCAGGCGATGCACTCAATATTCCAATCGCTTTAAGATCTTTTAAGACAAGCACGCGACTATCAATCATGCTTGGAGTCCCTGCAATACCAATGAATACAACAGTACGTCCTGGTTCTAAAAGATCTAGTGCAAGCGCCGGTACTGCATTGTTATATGTTGCATCGATGATCCCGTGAACTGGCAGTTGTGGGATTGCGTTAATGTGATGAACGCCTGCGAATCCAAATTGTCGAGCAAACTCTAATGAACGATCTTCTATACCGATCAGGTGCACTTCGATGCCACGACTCTGTGCGATTAATGCACAAAGCAACCCGATAGTTCCTGGACCAAAGATAAATAGCCGCTCATCTTGTGAAAGACCGGTTGCATCAACAGATCGCAGAGCGTTTCCTGTTGGTTCAACCATCGCGCCGAGTGCCGGATCTAAATCATCAGGAAGAAGGTGTGCGGCAAACTCTGGAATCACTAAGCGCTCTGCCAACGCACCTGGATATCCATTACGAATTCCCACTTCATCACGGTCATGGCAGAGATATTGATACCCACTGGTGCAACGTTCACATCGCTGGCATCCAAGCATCGTGTCGCCTGTAATGAATTTGCCGCGCCATTTTTCGTCTACTTGCGATCCGATCTCAATTACTCGACCGCACCATTCGTGCCCTAATTGCAATGGATATTTCGCGTGGCCACTCTGCAGATAAGCCATATCGCCATTGAAGAATTCGACATCGGTACCGCAGATTCCTACACGTTCAATTGCAACGAGAAGATCGTGCTCGCCAATAACCGGTTCATTTACTTGTACGACAGAGCCAATATGTGGTTCTGTAATTACGAAGGCTCTCATATTTCCTTAATGCGATTCGCGCGGCGTCGCTGAACCGCTAGCGCCTCGCAAGAAATCAAGATCTGCGCCTAAGTGTGCTTGCTGCACGTGATCTATATACATGCGCTCCCAGCCGCGAGACGGATTAGCCAAACTTCCCATCGTGGCAGCCGATGGAGTGCGCGCTGCTAACTCGGCATCACTGATCTTTACATTGATTGTTCGTGCTGGGACATTGAGTTCGATTAAGTCACCATTCTTGATCAGAGCAAGTGGCCCACCGGCTGCTGCTTCTGGAGATACATGCAGGACAACTGTTCCAAAGGCGGTACCGCTCATTCGTCCATCGCAGATGCGAACAAGATCATCAATTCCTTTTTCAAGTAGCTTCTTTGGGATTGCCATATTTGAAACTTCTGGCATTCCCGGATATCCCTTAGGGCCGCATCCACGCAGAATCAGAACGCTATTTTCGTCAACGTCGAGATCCGGATCATCAATACGATCGTGAAAATCTTCGATGCTTTCAAAGACAACTGCTGCACCTGTATGTACAAGTAGGCGTGCACTCGCAGCAGCTGGTTTGATGACTGCTCCATCTGGTGCAATGTTTCCGCGCAATACTGCGATACCTGCTTCAGGTTGTAATGGCTTCTCATACGTTGCAATAACTGATGCATCAAAAATCTCAGCACCTTTGAGGCTATCAACTAAAGGCTTACCCATAACGTTAATCGCGCTGCGATCAAGATGCTTTTCAACCTGTGCCAGCACGGCACGTAATCCACCTGCACGGAACATATCCTCCATAAGGTGTTCACCGGCAGGTAGAAGATTTACCAGAAGTGGAATACGTGACCCAATGCGATCAAAGTCATCGAGTGTGAGATTAACGCCGGCGCGACCAGCGATAGCAAGAAGGTGCACTACAGCATTTGATGAGCCACCGATTGCACCGAGGGCGACAATTGCGTTGGTGAATGCGCCAAAGGTGAGGATGTCTTGCGGTTTCAAATCTTCTTTCACCATCTCAACGATGCGGCGTCCTGAATCATGGCTTGCTTGAAGTAAACGACTATCGGCAGCTGGAGTACCGGCTAAACCAGGCAACGTCAATCCCAG
>CAEZWL010000040.1_pt1 | contig 6994 bp, 4 predicted proteins | sample 7264991 | NCBI WGS metagenome assembly CAEZWL01 (sample SAMEA6813881, study PRJEB35770) | uncultured Candidatus Planktophila sp. | biome: Freshwater; feature: Freshwater reservoir; material: water | place: Czech Republic | collected 2015-11-04 | depth 0.5m m | reverse complement strand
CAATTGCGCTCTTCTTAACCCTACGCGCAGGCTTTATGGCCTATGACGTCAACGTTGCACTAACTGGCGGAGGGCCATTTCGGACCACAGAATTAATCTCGATGCATATCTTCCAAGATGCCTTCCTCAATGGAAACTTTGGGACGGGACAATCAAAGGCGGTAATCATGTTCTTGATGGTCGCCATCGCAGCACTTGTCCAAGTGTCAATCTCTAAGAGATATGAGGTGCAACGATGAGTGCACGCGCGCGCCTAGCAAAGCGAATTACTTTTCTAGTTGGATCGATCTTGGCTTTCGCTTATGTAACACCATTTCTCTTAGTCTTCGTCAATTCAGTGAAGCTAAAGCCAGAGATTTTGGAGAATCCACTCTCACTCCCTGTAAGTATTACGTGGGAAAACTTCCAAGAAGCACTTACGAAGATGAACTTCTTCCGTTCGCTTACGAACTCGATCATCATTACAGTCTTAAGCGTTTCGCTACTTATTATTTTCTCGTCAATGTTGGCATATTACTTAGCGCGTACTAAATCTAAGTCGACTAAGTACATATTCCTCATACTTGTTACATCAATGATTGTTCCCTTTCAAGCCTTGATGATTCCATTTATGGCACGTTTTGCTCCCTTTGTTTCTTGGAATAATCGTGCGGCGCTGATCTTCTTCTATATTGGTTTCGGCGTAGCGCTATCTACCTTTTTGTATCACGGTTTCATCTCAACTATTCCGACAGAAATTGATGAGGCAGCCTCAATCGATGGAGCTTCCGACATGGTGGCGTTCTGGAAAATCATTTTTCCGATGATGCGTCCAATCACAGCAACGGTGGCGATCATCAATGCTCTCTGGATCTGGAACGACTTCCTGCTTCCGCGACTTGTCCTCACCGAAGAGTCACAGACGCTCCCGCTCTCGACCTACCTCTTCTATGGTCAATATTCGATTGAGTACGGGCAGGCGATGGCGGGTCTAGTCCTTGCCGTCCTTCCGATCGTGATTTTCTACCTCATCCTTCAGAAGCAGTTCATCTCGGGTATCTCCCAAGGAGCCGTGAAGTAGCCCTTCGCCCCTTCTTTTCACGCTCATACGTGGTGCGGAGTTGGCGTAATAAATAGGTATAGACCTACAATCTCCGTCATCTCGTGTTGCGCATACAGGCGCAGCCCCAAAAATCTCCAATGGAGGAGACCCGATGCGCTTTTACGCCGCAGCTTCAAGTGAAGCAGTCCAAGTAATAGGTAAAGAACTCAACATCACTTACGTGGTCCTAGGAATCTCGCTGGCAGCACTTGCCATCGCATGGGTTCTTCGAGGCCAGGTCTTGGCAGCTAGTGAAGGTACAGCCAAGATGATTGAGATCGCCGAGGCAGTTCAGGAAGGTGCCGCCGCTTATCTCAAGCGCCAGTTCACCACCTTGTCTTACTTTGTTGGAATCGTTTTCTTCCTACTCTTTGCACTCCCTGCAGAGTCGATGTCGATCAAGATTGGGCGCTCGCTCTTCTTCCTTATGGGTGCAGCGTTCTCAGCACTCGTTGGATATAACGGAATGTGGCTAGCTGTGCGCGCAAATGTTCGCGTTGCAGAAGCTGCCCGCCAAGGAAGTGCAGCTGGTGCGGTTCAGATCGCTTTCCGCACAGGTGGCGTTGTTGGTATGACAACAGTTGGTCTAGGACTAGTCGGTGCCGCAGGCGCCGTTGTTCTCTTTAAATCAAATGCACCAACAGTTCTTGAAGGTTTTGGTTTTGGCGCTGCAATGCTCGCGATGTTTATGCGCGTTGGTGGCGGTATCTTTACAAAGGCAGCAGATGTCGGAGCTGACCTCGTTGGTAAAGTTGAAAAGAATATTCCAGAAGATGACCCACGTAACCCTGCAACAATTGCAGATAACGTCGGCGATAACGTCGGTGACTGTGCCGGTATGGCTGCAGACTTGTTCGAGTCATACGCGGTCACACTTGTTGCAGCCCTTATCTTGGGTAAGGCAGCCTTCGGTGTCGAAGGTCTTGTCTATCCATTGATCGTTCCAGCAATCGGAATCGTTACCGCTGTTATCGGTATCTTCCTTACGAAGTTGCGCAGCACAGATAAGTCAGCAATGACTGCAATCAACCGCTCATTCTTCTTATCTGCAATCATTTCAGCAGTTCTCGTAGGTCTTGCAACATTTACATACCTACCAGCGTCACTGAACGGTCTTATTGCACCAAACGCTGACATTTTGGCTGAAGCAGGCGATATCAACCCACGCGTTCTTACATTCGGCGCAGTTCTTATCGGTATTGCACTTGCTGCAGCAATTCAGGTACTTACCGGCTTCTTCACCGAAGTTGGTCGCCGTCCAGTTAACGATGTTTCAGCATCATCACAGACAGGTGCTGCAACAGTGATTTTGGCTGGTATTTCAGTCGGATTTGAATCAGCTGTCTACTCAGCGCTCTTGATCGCATCAGCAGTATTTGGTGCCTTCTTGCTCGGTGGCGGATCAATCGTCTTATCCCTCTTCGCAATCGCAATCGCAGGTACCGGTCTTCTTACAACAGTAGGTGTGATCGTTGCGATGGATACATTCGGTCCTATCTCAGATAACGCGCAAGGCATTGCAGAAATGTCAGGCGATGTGAAGGGTGATGGCGCAAAGATCCTTACCAGCCTTGATGCAGTTGGAAATACAACAAAGGCGATCACAAAGGGAATTGCAATCGCAACGGCAGTATTAGCAGCAACAGCGCTCTTCGGTGCATTTACTGATGCAATCAAGACCGCAGTGAAAGAAGCAGTTGCAGCTGGAACAGAAGTTGCTCCACAGTTCCAAGGTGTTCTCGATGTTGCAGACCCACGTAACCTCGTTGGTTTGATCATCGGCGCAGCAGTGGTCTTCTTGTTCTCAGGTCTTGCAGTCAACGCGGTTTCACGCGCTGCAGGTGCTGTTGTTATGGAAGTTCGTAACCAGTTCAAGTTGCACCCAGGAATCATGAACGGAACTCAGAAGCCTGAGTACGGTCGCGTTGTTGATATCTGTACTCGCGATTCACTTCGTGAACTTGTGACACCAGGAATCTTGGCTGTCATGGCCCCAATCGCTGTTGGCTTTGGTCTCGGCGTTGGCGCACTTGGTGCATACCTTGCAGGTGCAATTGGCACCGGAACTCTGATGGCTGTATTCCTTTCGAACTCAGGTGGTGCGTGGGATAACGCTAAGAAGATGGTTGAAGATGGAAATTACGGCGGAAAGGGCTCCGAAGCTCACGCCGCAACAATCATCGGTGACACTGTTGGAGATCCATTTAAGGACACAGCAGGTCCTGCAATTAACCCATTGATTAAGGTGATGAACCTTGTTGCGCTCTTGATTACTCCAGCAATTGTTGGATTCGCGTTGCCAACACAGTCATCGGCTTCTCTTGCGATCGCACTCGGAGCAACGGCGTTTATCGTTGCTGCCCTTGTTCGCAATCGTCGCCAATCAACATCTATTGAGTACTAAGAACCTCTAGAAAAGGTTTCCCCACTTAGGTATTCATGGCAAAAGATCTTAAAAAGCTCGTCATCGTTGAATCACCAGCGAAGGCGCGTAAAATTGGCGGCTACCTTGGCGATGAGTACATCGTCGAGGCTAGCGTCGGCCATATCCGAGATCTGCCACAGCGCGCTGCCGATATTCCTAAAGAGGTCAAGAAGTTTCCTTGGTCCAAAGAGGGCGTTGATATCGAAAATGATTTCGCACCTTTATATGTCATCAACCCTGATAAGAAGGCGAAAGTTGCTGAATTAAAAGAGTTGATGAAGGGCGCTGACGAACTGATTCTGGCAACGGATGAGGACCGCGAAGGTGAAGCAATCGCCTGGCACTTAGTCGAAGTCTTGCAACCAAAGATTCCGATTAAGCGAATGGTCTTTAATGAAATTACAAAAGAAGCAATTCAAGAAGCGGTAGAGAACACCCGCGATCTTGATTACCACCTGATTGATGCACAAGAGACTCGTCGCGTTCTTGATCGCCTCTATGGATATCGTTTATCACCGGTCCTATGGAAGAAAGTCATGCCGCGAATTTCGGCAGGTCGTGTGCAATCTGTTGCAACAAAACTTATTGTTGAAAAAGAACGCGAACGTATGGCCTTTATCTCAAGCAGTTGGTGGGATCTCAACGCCACCTGCGAACTTGGTTTCACTGCGCGCTTACTCAGCGTTGAGGGCAAGAAAGTAGCGGCCACAAGTGACTTTGGCGCAGATGGTGCGGTAAAAGAGAAATCACTTGAAAACATTCTCTTGCTCGATGAGACAAGTGCCCGCGCACTCGTTGATTCACTTAAAGGCCAACCACTCGTTGTTAAATCGATGGAGGAATCTCCACGCACTGAACGACCAAAGCCACCATTTACAACATCGACCATGCAGCAAGATGCTGGATCACGCCTTGGTTGGGGTGCACAAATCACCATGCGCATTGCACAACGTTTATATGAAAATGGCTACATCACCTACATGCGTACCGATTCAGTTAACTTATCGGCGCAGGCAATTCAAGCAGCACGCGCTGCTGCAAAGTCTTTATATGGGGCAGACCATGTCGCATCAGAGCCACGCGTGTACCAAGGCAAGACAAAGAATGCCCAAGAAGCGCACGAAGCGATCCGCCCCGCAGGAGATTCCTTTAAGACTCCAGGTGAGTTAGCGCCTGAGCTTTCGCGTGATGAATTCGCGTTATATGACTTGATCTGGAAGCGCACCGTTGCATCCCAGATGGCCGATGCTAAAAAGATGCAGATGCGCGTTGACTTTGATGTCACCACATCAGATAAGCAGGCCGCAATTTTCCGCGCTAACGGAAGCGTCATCACCTTTCCAGGTTTCTTAGCTGCCTATGACGATATTCCAGATGAGAACACCAAGGTTGATGAAGAGTCAACCGATAAGCGCTTACCTGCAATGACAATGGGTCAATCTGTAAAGGTGAGCGAATACTCTTGCGAAGGCCACGATACAAAGCCTCCTGCACGCTACACCGAGCCAACTCTTGTTAAGAAACTAGAAGAACTCGGTATCGGCCGTCCTTCAACATTTGCATCTATCTTGCAGACCGTTCAAGATCGCGGTTATGTTTATAAGCGCGGCCGCGCACTTGTTCCAACCTTCTTAGCATTTTCAGTTACCGGTCTTCTTGAAATGCACTTTACAAAGTTAGTTGATTACGAATTCACCGCCAGTATGGAAGAAGATCTCGACAAGATCGCATCCGGTGAGGCCACTCGTATCGATTGGCTCCGCGATTTCTATTATGGACATGATGGCGAGCCAGGTCTTGAGGTACTTGCCGCAGATCTTGGCGTGATCGATGCACGTGCCACAAACACCATGAATCTCTCAGCAGATATTGAAATCCGTGTGGGTCGTTACGGCCCATATCTACAACAGAACTTGCCTGATGAAGATCGTAAACTTGCAAATATTCCAGAAGGTTTAGCACCCGATGAACTCACACTTGCTAAGGCGATCGATTTATTAGCAGCTCCATCAGGTGAGCGCGAACTCGGTCTAGATCCAACAACTGGCTTTGAAGTCATTGCAAAGTCTGGTCGCTTCGGCCCTTACATCACCGAAATCTTTCCGGAAGAACCCGTTGAACTTAACGATAAGGGCGAACCGAAGAAGAAGCGTAAGAAGAAAGATGCGCCAAAGCCAAAGACGGCATCTCTTCTTTCAACAATGACGCTCGACACCATCACACTTGATGATGCACTCAAACTTCTCTCACTCCCTCGCATCCTTGGCACCAACTCTTCCGGTGAAGATATTACGATTCAAAACGGTCGCTATGGTCCCTACTTAAAGGCCGGTGTTGATTCCAGAACACTCACATCAGAAGATCAACTCTTCTCGCTCACACTCGATGAAGCGCTTGAGATTTACTCAAAACCAAAAGAGCGTCGTCGCGGTGTTGCAAAGCCACCATTGAAAGAACTTGGTCCAGATCCAGCCACTGGCAAAGAAGTGATTGTTAAAGATGGTCGCTTCGGAATGTATGTCACCGATGGCGAAACAAATGCAACGCTGCGCCGTGGTGACACTCTTGAAGCGCTCACAATGGATCGCGCACTCGAGCTATTAGCCGGACGCCGTGCATGGGAAGCCGAGAACGGTCCTTCTCCAAAGAAGTCACGTAAGAAGGCGGCAAAGGTGAAGGTTGGCGACACTGCGCCTTCGCTAACGAAGAACACTGTTAAAAAGGCTGCCAAGAAGAAAGCGGCTAAGAAAGCCGCAACAGGTAAGGCAAAGAAAAAGTAAGCTCCTAAGCGGCCGGTTCGTAAACTTTTATGCCGAGTCTCTTAGCATTTGAAATCATCTGTTTATCAAGTGTGACTATTCCAGAAATTAACAACTGTAGACACTCAACCGTTGCCACATGAATTGCATCAGCACTCTTTAAAGTGATTTCCTGAGAATATTCCTCGGCTCGTTTAAGGAAAGTTCTCTCCATCTCAATCACCGCGCATCGTGCAAAGAATTCTTCGCCTACTTGGCGTAATTCTGGTGCCAGCCTTGAGATAGATCGGAAGACTTCGACTCGAGAAAGCCGTGAGGTGCAAATATCCTGGCTCAATAGATCTTCAATTAAATCTGAATTTTTCTGTTGAAGGATTGCTCCCAAGATAGCCGAACTATCGAAGTACCACATTAGTATCGTGCAGCCGCGCGATCTGCTAGCAGCGCTGCGACTAAATCAATGTTGTCAGGATTGGGTAGAGGTTTATCAATCGCAGGATCATATTTGCGTGCGGCCGGAGTAATCACTCCGAGTTCAATAAGATCTTCCAAGGTAGGCCCTTCCAAAGGATTAAGTTTGGCAACAGGGCGTCCATGTTCTGTGATCAGAAAAGATTGGCCACTTTTCACAAGATCAATGATTCGTGACGCATCTTGTCTGAGTTCTCGGATACCAACTCTTAACTCCTCTTCAATCTTTCTTTCTATGATTGATTTATTAGCTTTCTT
>CAEZWL010000037.1_pt1 | contig 8034 bp, 8 predicted proteins | sample 7264991 | NCBI WGS metagenome assembly CAEZWL01 (sample SAMEA6813881, study PRJEB35770) | uncultured Candidatus Planktophila sp. | biome: Freshwater; feature: Freshwater reservoir; material: water | place: Czech Republic | collected 2015-11-04 | depth 0.5m m | reverse complement strand
GGTTATTGGTTTAGAACTGATGAATCTGGCAGCCTCACCAACGCAAGCGGCGTTGGTAATGATGTCGCTTCAGAACGTCCAATGGTTCGCAAATTCATTGTTGATTCCTTTAAGTACTGGGCGAGCGAATACAACTTCGATGGATTCCGAATCGATCTCATGGGCCTTATGGATATTCAAACGATCAACGAAGTCAGCGCCGAACTCAAGAAGATCGATCCAACAATTATCATTATTGGAGAAGGTTGGGATATGGGCACCCACCCTGCAGAGATTCGTGCCACCCAGAAGAACATCTCAAAGCTCAACAATGTTGCTGTCTTTAACGATCAGATTCGCGATGGACTTAAAGGTTCAGTCTTTAATCCAGCTGATCCTGGCTGGGCAACAGGAAAGCTCACTTCTCGATCTGATGTTGTTGTAGGCATCGTTGGAAACACTCAATACAGTGATTCCTTTCTTGCAAAATGGAGCGCCTTAGCGCCAGGACAATCGGTGAATTATGTTGAATCTCATGACAATATGACACTTGCAGACAAGATCACATCGAGTGTGAAAGGTGTGACGCCAGCAGGGGTTATTCAGTTAAGCCACTTCGCATCGTCGGTGGCACTTCTGTCGCAGGGTGTGCCGTTTATACATGCAGGGCAAGAGTTCCTACGTTCTAAGGGTGGTGATGAAAATAGCTACAAGTCCAGCGATGAAGTTAACTCACTTAAGTGGTCAACTAAGAGTAAGTATGTAAGCACCACTAAGTACTTCCAAGGACTGATCGCGCTACGTAAAGCGCATCCAGCCTTCCGTATGAGCACAACCGCTCAAATCAAGGCGAACCTCAAATTCATTCCAACAACGAATGAGGTAATCGCCTACACGATTAAAGGCGCTGCTGTGAAAGATTCCGCCAAAACAATTCTGGTTATTCACAATCCGAATCCTGGAACTGCGACTTTGACTTTGCCTACCAAGTCGAAGTGGTCAGTTCTCGTTAAAGGTGCTCTCGCTGGAACCAAAACGATTGAAACTTTGAATACTAAAACTATCACTATTCAAGGACAATCAACTATGGTGCTCAAGCAATAGAGGTCTATACGAAAAGGGTTTAGTGACTCTTTCTAAAGACTGCAAGGTATGCCGGATGAATCGGCCACACCTTTGTGAGAAATGCTGGGAAGTGTGGCAGGTAAGAATCTCGTAGAGTTTCAAAGCCATCTGCCTCAAATAATTTGCGTACCGTTTTACCTGAAGGTCGGTAGATATGCGTTGGGTCTGAATCGTAGAGCTTGGAGTATTCCCAGCGAGTGAGCCAATTCGAAATAGTGGGCATATGCACGAGAACGATCGCTCCCTGTTTTGCCGAATCTCTGATTGAGCGTATTCCTGCTTCTGGATCTGATAGATGTTCAATAATGTTGATTGCCAAAATCAGATCAAATTTTTCACTAAACGGACTGGGTTCGTGAAGATCGCCTTGTTTGAAAAATCTGTTTGGTTTTCTCTTAGCTGCAACCTCAACTGCGTGATGCGCGATGTCAACACCACAAAGAGTGTGTGCGCCTTCGAAGGCATCTAGAAGCCAGCCATAGCCACACCCGACGTCGAGAACATCAGAATCAGAAAGTTTACTTGTGCTGTACTTGCGGTAAGTATTTACAAGAAACCTGTCACGCCATTTATCAAAAATTGTTTGTTGAGGTTCTCCCTCTACCGAGGTTGCGCCATAGAGTTGGGAAAAATACTCGTGTCCTGCATCTTCACGATCTTTATCCATCGTCGGCATCCTCAATCTCTCTGCTAGCAGACGAAAACTATCATTATCCAGTAGGAATGTGATTGAACGGCGCTGACCTCATGTTCAAGGTTGATGTCATACTTAGCGCATGTTTGAGGCGCTGTTTCTTGGTTTGATCCAAGGGTTGACTGAGTTTCTACCAATCTCATCTAGTGCCCACCTTCGCATCACCGGAGAGTTTCTCCCGAGTGCTAGTGATCCTGGCGCCACATTTACCGCCATTACTCAAATTGGAACTGAGTTGGCAGTCCTCATTTATTTCCGTCGCGACATCATGCGGATTGCCTCGGCGTGGATTAATCGCGTTCTACTACGTAGATCCAGGATAGAAGAATCAGCGCAGGATGTACGTCTTGGCTGGCTCATTATTCTTGGCTCATTGCCAATTGTTATTCTCGGGTATCTGTTTCAAGAGAATATTCGAAACACATTTAGATCCCTGTGGCTTATTGCGATCGTGATGATTGTCTTCGGCATTGTTCTTGGAATCGCAGATAGATTTGGGAAAAGTCAGCGTGATATTTCTACGCTATCCAGTGGCCATGGCTTGGCCTACGGATTTGCACAAGCACTTGCCCTCGTCCCTGGCGTATCTAGATCAGGTGCCACAATTGCGATGGGTCGAACCCTTGGTTATACGCGCGAGAGTGCGCTGCGTTATTCATTCTTATTAGCGGTCCCAGCCGTTTTCGGTAGTGGATTTTATGAACTACAGGGTGCAATCAGTGACGGCGATAACAATGCGCCATACACACTGATTGAAACTTTTGGTGCGACGCTGGTTGCCTTTATCGTCGGATACGTGGTGATTGCATGGTTGATGAAATTTATTGCTACGAGAAGTTTCATGCCATTTATTGTCTATCGAATCGCTCTCGGTACGCTGATCTTGATTCTTCTAGCAACCGGAGTGATTAACGCGTGAGGGTTTCACAATGCTAGGCGGTATTGATAACGCCCTCTTTCTCTCGTCCTTTGGTGGCTTTGCCGCCGTTGGAATATTGATCTTTTTCCTAAAGTGGGCTTACTCATCGAATAAGAAGATGATTGTTACTCCCATCAACGCCGGCAAGAAAGATGAGTACGGCCTACTTAAGGCTCTGCCTACTCCAGGAAGTTACATTGAAGCTGAGATGGCGTTATTGAAGTTAAAAGATTCAAATATCAAAGCAACGTTGACTCAGACCTTACAAGGTCCCTCACTCATGGTCTTTGAGAGAGATTTTTCGGTTGCGCTAGCGATCCTCAAGAGCTAATTCATCAAGCTCTTTGCCAGAGACTCGGTAGACAGTCCATTCATCCATAGCCTTTGCACCGAGTGAAGTGTAGAAATCGATCGCCGAAGTATTCCAATCAAGCACCCACCATTGAAAACGACCATATCCGCGCTCTTTACAGATTCCTGCAAGGTGTTTCAATAAATCCTTGCCATATCCACGCTTACGATATTCAGGTCTAATAAAGAGATCTTCAAGATAGATGCCGTGCAAGCCCTGCCACGTGGAATAGTTTAAGAACCAGATAGCAAACCCTGCGATTTTTCCTTCTACTTCAACAATCTCACAGAAAACTTTCGGGTTATCGCTAAAGAAAGATTGGTGGATCTGCTCAGCAGTTGCCTTGGCTTCATCGGGCGCTTTCTCATAGACCGCTAATTCGTAAATCATGGCTAGGATTTCAGCGGTGTCTTCTATACGGGCTGGGCGAATCACTTGCTGCCTGCCTTGAATTTTGGAAGATTGAGATCAAATTGAATGGAAAGTGCCCGAACTAAAGCAACAACGATTCCAGCGGTGATTGTCGCAGCAGTGACGACAACATCTAGTTCAATGAGAAGAACAAAGGCTGCTGCACCGCAGAGCGATGAAGTTGCAATTGTTTCTCGATGGAGCAGGACTGGTTCAAGTTGGCAGAGTAGATCGCGTAGCAATCCCCCAGTGATCGCTGTGATCACACCAAGAATAATTGTTGCAAACCAAGGGCTATTGAGGTTATGCGCTAGTTGAACTCCCGATGCGGTAGCAATGGCTAACCCGAGAGTGTCCATAATCAATAAGGTCTTACCTATTCGAGTCACCCGTCGAACACTCAAAGTGATTCCAACGGCTGCAACCACGCTCGTGATTACCCAGACATCTGTGATCAGGATTGGCTTAAGGCCGAGGAAAATATTGCGAAGTGTTCCGCCTGAAACCGATGCCGCTATAGCAACTAGTGCTATTCCGCCGTAATCAAGACCTCTATCTGCTGCAACGCGAGCACCAACTAGCGCAAAGACGAAGACAGAGAGAAGGTCAAGAACGTGTAGGAGCGACATGTTGTCCACAGTAGTTCCTAAAAGATTTAGGAAACTGCAATGATGTCGACCGCAAAGATGAGTGTCTCATTCTCAAGTGGGTGACCAGCCATTGGTCCATAGCCAAGTGCAGGTGGGATAACCAAGAGGCGACGTGTTCCAACTTTGGCCCCAACCAACCCTTGCTGCCAACCCACAATCACATTGGCAAGTGGGAATGTTGCTGGGTTTCCAGTACTCCATGAAGATTCGAGGATTGCGCCATCTGACCACTGCATCAGTGTGTAGTGAACTGTGAGAGTTGAAGTTGCGAGCACTGTAGCTCCGGTGCCTTCAATAACATCTTGAGTGATAAGTTCAGTGGGCGCATCGCCACTTGGAGGTCTAATACTTGGAGCCTCACCTGCATTAGCTGAGACCTTAACAAAAGTATCTGATGACATGGAATCTCCAATTTCTGAACAGCCAGTTAATCCAACGAGTGAGAACGCTAGAACGAGAGCAACTTTTTTCATGAACGAATCCTAACTGTTGATAGAGGCTATTTATTATCGATTTCGCGAATCAGGGTGAATTCACCCTGGCCGAGCTGCCCCTGGGTGCGATACATCTCAAGCTTTTCACGAGTATCGGCGATATCCAGATTCCGCATGGTTAATTGTCCGATGCGATCTGTGGGTCCGAAAGCTGCATCTTCGGTGCGCTCCATCGATAATTTATCTGGGTGATAACTTAAATGTGGGCCAGATGTTGAAATGATGGAGTAATCATCACCACGACGTAGTCGCAGAGTTACTTCGCCTGTGACAGCAGATGCCACCCACCGTTGAAGTGATTCGCGGAGCATCAGTGATTGCGGATCAAGCCAGCGTCCTTCATAGAGAAGTCGGCCTAGACGTCTTCCTTCAGCGTGATAATTCGCGATCGTATCTTCATTGTGAATTGCAGAGAGTAGACGCTCGTAAGCAATAAAGAGCAGGGCCATACCTGGCGCTTCATAAATTCCACGGCTCTTTGCTTCGATAATTCTATTTTCAATTTGGTCTGTCATTCCAAGACCGTGACGTCCGCCAATGGCGTTGGCCTCATTCATCATCGCAACGACGTCATCAAAGCGCTTACCGTTAAGTGCAACTGGGCGACCCTGGCTAAATTCAATCTTTACATCTTCGCTAGCAATTGAAACGGATGCATCCCAGAAACGAACTCCCATAATCGGGTCAACGATTTCAATCGATGCGTCAAGACTTTCTAAATTCTTTGCTTCATGAGTTGCGCCGAGAATGTTGGCATCTGTCGAATATGCCTTTTCGGTGCTGTCTCTGTAGGGAAGGTTATTTGCAACAAGCCACTCGGACATCTCTTTGCGTCCGCCAAGTTCACGGACGAAATCCGCATCAAGCCACGGCTTATAGATTTTGAGATTTGGATTTGCGAGAAGGCCATAACGATAGAAACGCTCGATGTCATTTCCCTTATAGGTCGAACCGTCGCCCCAAATATCTACCTTGTCACTGAGCATTGCTCTTACAAGAAGTGTGCCGGTAACTGCGCGACCAAGTGGAGTTGTATTGAAGTATTGCTTTCCACCCGAACGAATATGAAAAGCTCCGCATGCGAGTGCGGCTAAACCTTCTTCGACTAGTGGGGTCTTGCAATCAACTAAGCGTGAAATTTCTGCGCCATACTCTTTTGCACGTACCGGTACTGAATCGATATCAGACTCGTCGTATTGGCCAAGATCTGCCGTATAGGTGCATGGGATCGCACCTTTTGCGCGCATCCATGCAACTGCAACTGAGGTATCTAGCCCTCCCGAGAAGGCAATACCAACTTTTTCACCGACCGGCAGTGATGCGAGCACCTTTGACATGGCCTAAGTCTACGGGTTGATAAGACGTGCGAGTGCAGGCTTTACCTTCCAGATTGAGGTCATCTCTTCATATCGCGCTATCTCAATTGGATCAACGGGAGCATTGGTCTTCACGGCTCGAATCATGAGATTTCGTGGGGTGTGTTCACCACCTACAAACTCGATCGCCTCAACGCGAAAGCCTCGTACTTTTAAGAGCTGCATACGAAATGCATCGGTAAGCAAGTCTGCTAGACGCTCGCGCATAATTCCATATCGTGTAATCAGCGACCACGGTTCGGGTGAATCAGTGAGCTGGGATTGAATGTCATGGTGACAGCACGGTGCAATCATCAACATCGTGGCGTCGGTTCGAAGGGCCCAGGCGATGGCGTCATCTGTTGCGGTATCACAAGCATGTAACGCAATGGCGACATCTGCTCTTTTCAGCGATGTCTCTGAGATCTCTTCGGCTAAAAACTCAATTGAATCTGTGATGCCGAGTTTCTTAGCGATCTCGTTATTGCGATCACGAGATACGGTGCGAATATCAATACCAACGACCTTGATGTTCATGCCTTGGGCCTTAAGAAATTGGTGCGCGGCAAAGGTGAGGTAAGCATGGCCACAGCCCAAATCAACGATCGTCAATGGTTTATCAACGGTTGGTTTACTTAAGTGACCTGCCTCTATCCCTTGATTAAGAGTTGGAGTGAGCAATCGCAGAAATTCTTCGACCTGCATGTACTTATCCATCTTTGATGGCTTGACCTTGCCATGTACATCAGTGATTCCCACTTCGAGAAGGAAAGGATCGGCAGGATCTAATAACCGAGACTTCTTTCGATCATGTGAGAGATCTATCTGCACTGCACCGGGCTTAATACTGATCAAGGGCTCATCTTTCTTTGATATCTGAAGCGAGAAACTCTCATGCAACGCTTCAATAAGAACATTTGAATACCCTGCATTTAGGTACTCAGCAATTGGAAGGTCTGCAGGGAGATAATTCTTAGTAGTCACTGCCTTGCCATCGCTAGTGCTCACTTGAAAATGGAGCACTTCTTTGATCATCACGGGGCGAATATCTATCCGTTGCGTGAGCGTCTGCATATTTCTACGACGTCCAGTGAGAACTATTCGAGCAATACTCGCAGGTTCTTCGAGATATCCCAGCGCCTGCGTAAACGCGGCATCGAGTGAGATCCGTTCGATCGGTGCCATGTGGCTAAATTACCCTAGAACGCACCAGTGTTAGGCTCAATACATGACACAGGTCGCAACGATTTCCACAACTAACTGGATTATTACGATTACCGCCTTGCTTGTAATCATCGCACTTGATTTTGCGTGGGCAGTTACCCGCCGTAAAAAAGATACATCGATGCGGGAGGCGACAGCGTGGAGCGTTTTTTATGTTTCTTTAGCAGTTGCATTCGGTCTCTTCCTGAGTCAATGGCTCACCGCCAGAGAGCAACAAGAATTTTTTGCAGGCTGGCTTACTGAGTATTCGCTCTCATTCGATAACCTCTTTGTCTTCGTACTCATCTTGACGCGACTTAAAATTGATAAGCAGAAGCAACAGTTAGCACTCCTGATCGGAATTCTCATCGCCCTAGTACTTCGCATTATCGCGATCACGCTAGGTAAGGCAGCGATCGAACAATTTGAGTGGGTCTTCTTCATCTTCGGCGGCTTTCTTATCTATACAGCTGTCTCACTCTTTATGGAAAGCGCTCATAAGGAGGAAGAGCAGGAAGATAGTCGCATCATTAAATTCCTACGTTCCCGTGGTCTCAAGCCCTTCACTATTGCTCTCTTAGCCCTAGGTATGACTGATCTGCTCTTTGCGCTGGATTCAATCCCAGCAATCTTTGGTCTTACTGAAAATGTCTACATTGTGATCACTGCAAATATCTTTGCTCTTATGGGGCTCAGACAGCTCTATTTCCTCATCGGCGGACTCATGACTCGCCTGGTTTATATCGGTAAAGGACTATCGGCAGTACTTGCATTCATTGGATTTAAACTTTTATTCCACGCATTCCACGCAGTTGATGTACACGAGATATATGGATGGCATATCCCTGAAGT
>CAEZWL010000034.1_pt1 | contig 9102 bp, 8 predicted proteins | sample 7264991 | NCBI WGS metagenome assembly CAEZWL01 (sample SAMEA6813881, study PRJEB35770) | uncultured Candidatus Planktophila sp. | biome: Freshwater; feature: Freshwater reservoir; material: water | place: Czech Republic | collected 2015-11-04 | depth 0.5m m | reverse complement strand
TTAAGTGGCATCTTGGTCGATCGATATTCGGGGGAGACGATCAATTTCGTCCGCGGAAATATCACGAGTATGGAAGTGCAAATCGATCACGTTGTGGCGATGTCTAATTCATGGCAGACGGGGGCATTTAAGTTAACCCTTGCCCAGCGTACAGCCCTTGCAAATGATCCGATGAATCTTTTTGCGGTAAAGGGACGGTTGAATTCGCAGAAGGGCGATGGAGATGCTGCGACGTGGCTGCCGCCGTTGAAGAAGTTTAGATGCGCCTACGTGGCTCAGCAGATTGCAGTGAAGGCTAAGTATTCGTTATGGGTTACACCGCCAGAAAAAGATGCAATGACGCGGATTCTTAGCGCTTGTCCGAAACAGGTATTGCCAGGAAATTAATTATCAAATCAGTAATTGTTAGTGGCTATCTTTGTATCGCTTATATGAGGCGTTAATTTCTAATTCGGCCTCGTCGTGTCCAACCCACTCTCCGCCCTGTACAGATTTTCCAGGTTCGAGAGTTTTATAGACTTCAAAAAAGTGCTTAATTTCAGAGAGTTCATAAGCAGGAACATCGCTGAGATCTTGTAGATATGACTTACGAACGTCACCGGCTGCAACACAGAGCAATTTGTCATCTCCGCCAGCTTCATCTGTCATGTTGAGCATTCCGATCGCGCGACATGAAACAACGCAGCCAGGAAATGTTGGCTCATCAAGCAAGATAAGTGCATCTAGCGGATCGCCATCGAGTGAGAGAGTGTTTTTAACAAAGCCGTAGTCGTATGGGTAGCGAGTAGATGTAAAGAGCATGCGATCGAGGCGAACTTCACCGGTGTTGTGATCGATCTCGTACTTATTTCGTGACCCTGCTGGAATTTCAACGACAACATCGAAGATCATTGTGATGCCACTTTCTTTAGTTTTTCTTTAGATGGTCATGGCTGAAAGTCCTGCTAATACTTGGGGTGAACGACGGGGCTCGAACCCGCGACATCTCGGACCACAACCGAGTGCTCTACCAGCTGAGCTACGCCCACCATGTGCTGTACGGGGTTAGTCTACCTTTTCCGCAGGGGGATTTTGCCCTGGGTTTAGCGGGTCGATAAAGACAGTGGCGCGGTAATACTTCAACTCTTCGATCGAATCTTGGATATCACCGAGTGCGCGATGGTTGCCGGTCTTGGCGGGGGCGGCGAAATAGATCTTGGGATACCAACGGCGAGCGAGCTCTTTGATGCTTGAAACATCGACTGTGCGATAGTGCAGATACTCAGTCAGGCGCGGCATATCGCGCGTGATGAAATTGCGATCAACGCTGACAGAGTTTCCAGCCAGTGGTGATTTCCCTGGGGTTGTCCCGGTGGATTCGAGGTAGGCCAAGATCGCATCTTCAGCGGCTTCAACGGTGATGCCGTTGGGGATCTCGGTGATTAGCCCCGAGTCGGTATGCATCTGTGTGACGAACTCATTCATGCCGCCAATTTGCTCAGGGGTGGCTTTGATGACGACATCAACGCCTTCACCGATCAGAGTGAGTTCGGAGTCGGTGACAAGGACAGCGATCTCGACCAGTACGTCAGATTCAAGGGATAGGCCCGTCATCTCGCAATCGATCCAGATTAAATGGGGGAGTTCGGTGGCCATATCGCCCAGTTTAGGGGGTGAAGCGCTCGCTGAGTGAATTCAGCATGAGTTCACCTTCTGTTCACCTTCTGTCCGTGCACTCTATCCCGTCTACGGCCAGACTCGGCGCGTGACCCAGACCTTAGGTGCTCAAAGTTCAATACCCGCTGCCCGCGAGATTACGACGAAGCCGCGGCGTTCTGATCAAGTTTTCCGCTTCATCGTAACTGCTGGAGGAATGTCATCACTAGTAATCCTTGGGTTAATTGCTTTCTTCCTCTCTCTTAAGGGAGTTAACGTTCTGCGCGAAGAGCAGTGGTCGTTCCTGACTGAATCACGCTGGGAAGTTTTGCAAGATGCTGAAGGAAAAATAGAGTCGAGCACCTTTGGAATTGGGGCAATGCTGGTAGGTACGTTTATCGGTGCTTTCATTGCAATTATTGTTGGCGTTCCAATTGCGGTTCTCAGTGCTCTTTATCTTACTTTTTATGCTCGTGGTCCAGTAAAGAAATTTCTTATCTCAGTCATTGACTTGATGGCGGCATTTCCTTCGTTGCTATTTGGGTTCTGGGCCTTTATTGTCTTTATGGCTAGTGCAGAATATTGGGCAAAGCTCATCAACAAGTATTTAGGTTTTATTCCACTATTTGATGTGCCAGCACCATTTTTCGAGCGCTCACCATTTATTGCCGGGCTTGTTTTAGCAGTAATGATTATTCCGATCGTTACAGCTATTTCGCGAGAAGTATTTGATCAAACACCTTTAGATCGAATTCAAGCGGCATATGCGTTGGGTGCATCTAAGTTAGCGATGATTCGCGCTGTTGTGATCCCATACGGCCGAGGTGGCATTGTCGGTGGTGCAATGCTCGGTTTAGGCAGAGCCATGGGCGAGACAGTCGCTGTTTACACAGTGCTCAATGTTGTTTATCAGATCAACTGGCAAATTCTTTTTGGAGCGGGTGGAAACGTAGCATCATTGATTTTGTTGAAATTTGGTGAGGCAGGTCCGGATGAAGTAGATGCACTTATGGCTGCCGGTCTCGTTCTTTTTCTACTGACACTCATGGTGAATGCTCTTTCGGATGTATTAATTAATAGATTTGGAAAGAAGGGACGATGACTCAATCAGTAATCCCTACGCCACAAACTCCGTGGGCAGTCTCGCCACAGCAGCGAATCGCTAGCGCATCACTCATAGCTCTTGGCGCAATCCTTGCTGGGATAGCCGTTAAAACAACTGGACTGAATGGCAAACTCGGTTTTGCGGTCTCATTCTTCTTCTTCGCCACTCTTCTCATTTTCGTTCAACAATTGCGTCTTCGCGATTTAGCTGCTGCAAAAGATTCTCTTCTGAGTAGTTTCGCGCTTCTTGGCATCATCATGACCTTGATCCCAATTACAAGTATCGTTTCAACAGTTGTGATCAGGGGTTACAGGGGTATTTCCTTTGGAATGTTTACCGAAGATATGACACAGGCATCGGTAAATGATCCCGTTGAGTCCGGTGGTCTTCTCCACGCTCTTCTCGGCACACTGATCATCGTTGGTGTGGCTTTAATTATTAGTTTCCCAATCGGTCTTCTTACCGCTCTCTACCTCACTGAGATACGTGGCAGATTGACGCGCCCAATTAAGTTCTTGGTCCAAGCGATGAGCGGTGTGCCTTCAATTGTTGCAGGCTTATTTATTCTTTCAATTCTCATCATCCCAGTAACGCAAGAGCAAAACGGCTTGATGGCTTCTTTGGCCCTATGTATTCTGATGATCCCAACGATTGCGCGAACAGCAGAGGAGATGCTCCTTCTTATTCCTAACGAGCTCCGCGAGGCAGGAGTTGCCCTAGGGGCAACACAGTGGCGCACGGTATCTGGAGTAGTTGTTCCTGCTGCCCGGAGCGGGTTGGTAACTGCCATCATCTTGGGAGTTGCTCGGGTAATTGGCGAGACTGCACCATTGCTACTTGTCTCTGGCGGCGCCGATGCTCTCAATTTTAATCCAACATCCGGCTCCATGGGATCCCTACCGTTCTACATTTGGAAAGCTTTCTTAACGGGCGGAACGCAGGAGTCTTATGAAAGAGCGTGGGGCGGAATGCTCGTCCTATTGGCCTTGATTATCTTTTTATTCGTTCTTGCGCGATATTTTTCTGGACGAAAGGTTAAGTAATGGCGAGCTCAGAAGAGTCTTCTAGCGACAACATGGACATGGAGAAGAAAATGCAAACTACCCCATCATCACTAGCTTCGGTTGCTAGCTCGAAAATTCAACGTGTTCCTGGAACGAATCTGCTCGGCACTGGGCTCGAGACCCGTGGTGTTCACGCATGGTTTGGTAAGAAGCATGTTCTCTCTGATGTGTCACTTGATTTTGCCGCCGGAACCGTCACCGCCCTCATTGGACCATCAGGGTGCGGTAAATCCACATTCATTAGAACCCTCAATCGTATGCACGAATTTATTCCAACAGCAGCGCTGGCAGGACAAGTGCTACTTGATGGAAAAGATATTTATGAGCCAGGTACAGATGTAACAAAGATTCGATTGAGAGTAGGAATGGTTTTTCAAAAGCCAAACCCATTTCCATCGATGACAATTGGAGAGAACGTTCTCTCTGGCCTGAAACTAGCCCAGATCAAGCGCAGCAAGACAGATGATCTCTTGGAGTCATGTCTCGTGCGTGCCGGGTTGTGGAGTGAAGTAAAAGACCGCCTAGGAGAACATGGTGGCGCCTTATCAGGTGGTCAGCAGCAGCGTCTCTGTATCGCTCGCGCCTTGGCTGTAGAGCCTCAGGTGCTTCTCATGGACGAACCATGCTCAGCGCTAGATCCAGGGTCAACATTTAGAATTGAAGAGACAATCTCAGAACTCGCAAAGACCATGACCATCGTAATTGTTACCCACAATATGCAACAGGCTGCGCGAGTATCGGATTACACCGCATTCTTCCTTTCAGATGGAGGGCCAGGGGTGATGGTTGAGACGGCGCCTACGAACAAGATTTTCTCATCACCAACAGATAAGCGCACAGAAGACTACGTGACAGGGCGTTTTGGGTAACCCCATTTCTTCACCGAAGGTATGCAATTTGTTCACCTTCAACTCCCTGTTGGTTAACTCAGGAAAAATATGGTTCACCTCGAAGGAAGTTCCTATCACGAGAGGTATCAAATGAAATTATCAGTAAAGGTAAAGGCTCTTGCAGTTGCCGGCATGATTGCAGTCTCAACTGCTCAGCCAGCTTATGCAGTTGATCTATCAGGTTCGGGCGCATCATTCGCCGTTCCAATCATTGAGGCCTGTAAGGCAGGTTTTGCAAAGAAGACTGGACACTCATATGTGTATACATCCACAGGTTCAGGAACTGGAAAGAATAACTCAGATAACCAGATCGGAGATTTTTGGTTCTCTGACTCAGCGCATACTGGTGCTAAAAAGCGCTCAACAATATTCCACGCACCTATCATTGCAGCGCCAATTGCTGTTCTTGTAAATCTTCCTGCAAACAAAGATATTTATCTTTCCCCAACAACAGTTGCTAAAATCTTCTCTGGAGATATCACACGTTGGAATGACCCAGCTATCCGTGCAGATAACAACCGCTCAATTCCGAAGGTTATTTATAAGAAGACAAGCACTGGAAATGTTGTCGTAGATAAAAGTGGTAATCCAGTAGTTCTTCGCACGACTACCACAAATGTTCGTTATACCCTTCCTAATCAACCAATTAAAGTTGTCTTCCGCTCAGACACATCTGGAACATCAAATAACTTCACCGGTTGGATGAGTGGTGTTGCACCAACAGTCTGGAATAAGCCAAAGAACGATGCATTCACGACAGCATTCCCTGGAAATCTCAATGCTCCTGGAAATATCGGTCGCATCGTTGGAGCTAACGGCTCACAAGGCGTTGCAACTCTTGCTGCTCGTACCAAGTACTCGATCACATATGCTGAAAAGCAGTGGGGAACTTCATTTGGTTTGCGTGCGGCCTACATAGGCAATGCATCTGGAAACTTTGCTCTTCCAGATTCCGGTGGAGTCTCAGCGTTCTTGGGTGAGGCAAAGCAAGCTGCCGATGGAATCGTTACATATGATTATCAGACAAAGGTTCCAGGTGCTTACACACTTGGAATTATCAGCTACATGCTTCTAGAGACCTCATATGCAAATAAGGAAAAGGGCAAGGCAGTTGTTGAACTTGCGGAATACCTCCTCTCTCCCGAGTGCACGCTTCCGGCTGCAGATACAGGCTTCATCGTCATTGAGGGAACCTTCCTCGCAAAGGCGAAAGAACTGATTGCACGCGCCAATAAGTAAATAAGCAAAGCAAAAGAACCCAGGGCCTCGAGGGTCGCCCTGGGTTCTTTTCTTTTGCAATCCCTTACATGCGATAAATGATGTGCGCCTGGCAGGAATCGAACCTGCGACCTACCGCTTAGAAGGCGGTTGCTCTATCCGACTGAGCTACAGGCGCCTGCAGGTGTCGTTATGATTACTATTCTAACGGCTCAACTATTAAGGTGTGACAATGGCTGAATTCATTTACACGATGAAAAAGACGCGTAAAGCGCACGGTGAGAAGGTCATTCTTGATGATGTCACCTTAATGTTCCTGCCCGGTGCCAAGATTGGTGTTGTTGGCCCCAACGGTGCGGGTAAATCGACGGTCTTGCAGATTATGGCCGGCTTACAACAGCCATCAAATGGTGAGGCCTATCTTTCCCCTGGATTTACCGTCGGAATTTTGCTGCAAGAGCCTAAGCTCGATGAAGCACGGAGCGTTTTAGAGAATGTGCAAGATGGCGTGCGCGAGACGATGGATTTGTTGGCGCGCTTTAATGCAATCTCAGAAGAGATGGCCAGCCCTGATGCTGACTACGACAAATTGCTGGCAGAGATGGGCACGTTGCAAGAGCAACTCGATCATCGCAATGCCTGGGAGATTGATTCACAACTCGAGCAGGCGATGGACGCGCTTCGTTGCCCGCCAGGAGATGCCGATGTCAGCGTGCTATCAGGTGGAGAAAAACGTCGCGTGGCTCTCTGTAAATTACTGTTAGAGGCTCCTGATTTATTGCTTCTTGATGAACCTACAAACCACCTTGATGCTGAATCTGTCTTATGGCTTGAACAGCACTTACAGAAATATCCAGGTGCTGTTGTTGCAATCACACACGATAGATATTTCTTGGATAACGTCGCAGAATGGATTCTTGAACTCGATCGCGGTCGCGCATATCCGTATGAAGGAAACTACTCAACTTACCTTGAGACAAAGGCGGCACGACTTAAAGTTGAAGGTCAGAAAGATGCTAAGCGTGCCAAGCGCCTGACTGAAGAGCTTGAATGGGTCAGACAGAACGCTAAAGGTCGCCAGGTTAAATCTAAGGCACGCCTTGCTCGCTATGAAGAGATGGCTGCTGAGGCGGACAAGATGCGCAAACTCGACTTCGAAGAGATTCAAATTCCACCTGGCCCGCGCCTTGGAAATGTTGTGGTTGAAGTTGAAAATCTAGTGAAGGGTTTCGGTGATCGTGTTCTGATTGATGATCTTTCATTCACTTTGCCGCGCAACGGAATCGTTGGCGTCATTGGACCTAACGGTGCTGGAAAGACAACTCTCTTTAAAACTATTCTCGGTCTTGAATCTGCAGATTCCGGAAGCGTTAAAATTGGTGAAACGGTAAAGATTGCCTATGTAGATCAATCACGCGGTGGAATCGATCCTAAGAAATCATTATGGGAAGTTGTTTCAGACGGTCTTGATTTCATGAAGGTCGGACAAGTTGAAATGCCATCACGTGCCTACGTTGCAGCATTTGGATTTAAGGGTCCTGACCAACAGAAAGCCGCCGGAGTTCTTTCAGGTGGAGAGCGCAACCGTCTTAACCTTGCACTCACACTTAAGCAGGGTGGAAACCTTCTCCTTCTCGATGAGCCTACGAACGACCTTGATGTTGAAACACTTGGCTCACTTGAAAATGCTCTCCTTGAATTTCCAGGGTGTGCCGTTGTGATCTCTCACGATCGTTGGTTCCTTGACCGTGTAGCGACGCACATCTTGGCCTATGAAGGTGATTCAAAGTGGTTCTGGTTTGAAGGAAACTTCGAATCATATGAGGCAAATAAAATTGAACGCCTTGGACCAGAGGCGGCTCGTCCACATCGCGCGACCTATAGAAAGCTCACACGCTAATGAAATATCACAATCAACAATACGTTCGCTGGGATGACATCGATGCATTTGGCCATGTCAACAATGCAAAGTACCTCACCTTCGCTCAAGAGGCGCGCTTCCAATGGTCGTACTACGAGTTTGTAAAGCGAAACCAGACACCGACTATTGTTGAAATGGTCGTTGCTCGCGCAGAAGTAGATTTCATCGCCCCAATTTATGAAGGTGGCGCATTTGTCGATGTGCATATTTGGGTCGATTCTGTTGGGACATCATCTTTCACACTCAATTACGAGATCAGCTCCAACGGTGTTCTTCATGCACGAATCAAGACAGTACAAGTGGCAATCTCATTAGAGAGTAAGAAATCTCGCCCACTGACAGATAGAGAGCACGAGTTCCTTAAAGAATATATGTCATGACGCTACTTCCACGGTCCCAGCGAGCGTGGTGGCGTGATGCCGTCACCTACCAGATCTACATCCGCTCTTTCGCGGATGGAAATGGCGATGGAATTGGTGATATCAAAGGGATTCGTTCAAAGCTCCCATACTTAAAATCACTTGGTGTTGATGCGATCTGGATAACACCTTGGTATCCATCTCCACAAAATGATCATGGCTACGATGTCGCAAATTACAAAGATATCGAACCGATGTACGGCACATTAGACGATGCCCAAGAACTGATTACAGAGTGCCACGACCTTGGACTTAAGTTGATTGTCGATATCGTTCCTAACCATTCAAGTGATCAACACATCTGGTTCCAAGAAGCGCTGCGATCACCGATTGGCTCACCTGCTCGTGATCGCTACATCTTTCGTGATGGCAAAGGCGAGAATGGCGAGCTACCGCCGAATAATTGGCAATCAGTTTTCGGTGGGCCAGCATGGCACCGTCTTATCGACGCCGATGGAAAACCAGAGCAGTGGTACCTGCACCTCTTTGCAGTAGAACAACCAGACTTTAACTGGGAGAACGTTGAGGTTCGTGAGCACTTTGAAGATATTCTAAAATTTTGGCTTGATCGTGGTGTTGATGGTTTCCGCATCGATGTTGCGCATGCACTGATTAAATATCCAGGGCTACCTGATATTCCACCGGCACACGAAGATATAAAACATGGTGACATTCCACACGGTGAATGGGTCCCAGATGAATATCGGCCGATGTGGGATCAAGATGGTGTTCACGAGATTTACCAAAGCTGGAGAAAGATTCTTAACTCATACCCTGGAGATCGGATGGCCGTTGCCGAAGCATGGGTAAGTCCAGCATCTCGTATCGCTAGATATCTTCGCCCCGATGA
>CAEZWL010000025.1_pt1 | contig 12038 bp, 12 predicted proteins | sample 7264991 | NCBI WGS metagenome assembly CAEZWL01 (sample SAMEA6813881, study PRJEB35770) | uncultured Candidatus Planktophila sp. | biome: Freshwater; feature: Freshwater reservoir; material: water | place: Czech Republic | collected 2015-11-04 | depth 0.5m m | reverse complement strand
CACTAACGATGGCAGATCACCAGCTGCCCGCACTTCGCAAAGCAATCCGCGATATGCACACAGGTGGATCAACTGACATCTCTGCCGGTTACCTACTTGGCCTTCGCGAACTCACTCGCGTACACGCAACAGGTGGCTCAACACTTCTTCTCATCTCCGATGGCCACGCCAACTCAGGTGAGCAAGATCCAAAATTCTTCACCGAAGTTTCCACCAAGTCCGCAGCAGACAAGGTCACCACATCAACAATCGGTCTTGGCACCGGTTATGACGAGACGATCCTCGAAGCGCTCGCACAAGGTGGCGGGGGAGCACACCGCTTCGCCGGAACCATCGATGAAGCTGTCGGTGCAATCGCTGCCGAAGTTGATGACCTACTCGATAAGACAATTGTCAACGCAGTCCTGCGCCTTACCCCAACAACTGCAATGACATCAGCGCCAGCAATCGAAGTATTGCAACGTCTTCCATATTGGAAAGATGGCGAAACTTATGTCGTTCAACTCGGTGATCTCTATAGCGGTGAAAACCGCCGCTTTGTTATCAACATCGAACTTCCTGGTATCGCAGCCCTTGGTCTTTGCAAGATCGCAGATATCACAATCGAGTATCTCGATCTCGCCGCCCGACAGGAAATCACCGTCACCATGCCAGTCAACGTCAACGTTGTCCCTGGCGATGTCGCCGCCGGTCGCATCTCTGACCCAATCGTTCGTGCCGAGCGATTGATCCTCGAAGCTCAAAGTGCAAAATCGTTAGCAGTTGATGAACTTCGCAGCGGAAAAACCAAAGAAGCCTCCAGTCGCCTTCAAGGCACAGCGGCCAACCTTCGTCGCGAGGCTTCTTTGATCCCCGTCACCGACGAACGCAGCGCAGAATCACTTGCCATCATCCGCGCAGAAGCAGATGAAATCGAAACCTTGGCCCAAACTGCCCAGAACGAAGACATCTTCTACTCATCAAAGCGCATGACCGAGTCCTACTCGCGTAAAACGCGCTCACGCAATGTCCGCAACGAACCTACTGATCCATCACTTAACACTGATGACTACCTCAACTAAGGAGAACTACATGTACCCACAACTCTTTTCAATGATCGCCCCCAACCTCTTCCAAGGAGGAACCGATGACCTTGATGTCATTCACCTCCCTGTAACAAATAATCGCAAGCGCACTGATCTGCCTTTCGATTCCATCGTCACCATGTATGCATGGGCCCGCCCCGCAGATTGGAACGTTCAGGAATTTCGTTACGGCGTCCCTGATGCATCAATCACCGATATCGATCTCACTCGCCTCCGCGAAGCAGTCGAGTTCGCATACTCCCGCTGGAAATCCGGCGATCGCGTTCTCATCCGCTGCCAAGCCGGCCTCAACCGCTCCGGCCTTGTCACAGCACTGCTCCTCATCAAAGACGGCCACTCACCCGAATCCGCCATCTCCATGATTCGCAGCGGTCGCGGCGACGATGCACTCTTTAATACCAGTTTCACTGACTGGTTAATCGCTGAAGCGCAAACATTCTTAAACACTTCGCCTTCACAAAAAGCTGCTTAATTAAGGATCAGCGAGTCCTTCACTAAGTGATTCGGATAGAAGACACTTAGCTCTAGAAAACCCGATAACAGATTGATGACAACAAAGAACAAGTCCACCAGAATGGAGCAGTCAATGAATGTAAATTATGAAGAAATCTCACCCAGTGACATTCACATCAGCCATGTGAGGGGAATGATTTCACGCTCTCTCGATCGAATATCTCCAGACGATGCTGCGTACTTATTTGCTACAGGTAAGAGTGAACTTGAAATTCGTAATGCTCTGGCAATTCATCTCCATCACAATCTTGCCCCAGGCCAAATCGCTATTCGTGAGTGGAAACGACATGATCTTGCAATCCTCGACTCCGCACTCCATCCTTTAGCAATTATTGAGGGCAAAGTCTGGTCCCATACAGATGTCATCACTCGACAGAAGCTCATGAACGGAAGCAAATCGATCCGTGCTGAACTTGAAAATGACATTAGAAAATTGGCAGAGGTAACTGATACATATTCTGGGGTGGCGGGATTTATAACCATTGTCTTGTTCAGCATAGATATCGATGAGTCTGATTCTTTGGTTGAGTATCGAGATGTTGTTAAGTATGCCTCGTTACATCGTCGCGGGATTAAATCGATGAAGGGGCTAGAAAATCTCATGCACGATGCTCACGGAAAGTTAAACGATTTACTCAATAACTATGGTGAGTTCATTTACCTACCCCTCTGGGCTGGGTCTTTCCATGGAATGACTGTCAAGAGTGAGATTTTCATTTTAAAACCAGAACGGACCCTATTGGACGAATATCGAAGCTAAGGCATTCAAAGGAGAGACATATGTGGCTATTTACGAACACCGGATTCGTCAGCGCAGTCAGCAACGGCAAAGACCTCATGGTCCGAGCCCGTGATAGAGAATCTCTCGAACCGATCGCTGAATCAGCCCAGACAGAAATCGTCTCAACCCCTCAGAATGACTACCCATACCGCGTCATCGTCAGCCACGAATTCTTCGCGAAGTGGGTTGCTCATATGGCTACGAACATCACCTATAAAAACTTCAAATCCGAAGTCGCCGCAACCCGTGGATACGATTTTGCCCACCCCTTGATGAAGGTCTGGTCAGCCATGCATGAGGTTGAGGATGTCGGTGCACGGCCTTGATTTTCAAAACCTACTGAAATACACAATAGATTGGATATATGAATATGACAGAACCAAAGACATATCTCACCGAAAGATTTCATAGAGCGATGGCATATGCCACCGAGCTCCATAAAGACCAAACCCGCAAGAGCACGACAATCACATACATCAGCCACCCCTTCGGCGTTGCATCCCTTGTGCTCGAAGCAAACGGTGACGAGGATCAAGCAATCGCCGCACTCTTGCACGACATTCCTGAAGATTGCGGTGGCGAACCTCGCCTTCGAGAAATCGCAGAGATGTTCGGCCCGCGCGTAGAAAAAATCGTCAGAGGATGCAGTGACTCCCTCGTTGAGGATCCAGAAGAAAAGGCTCCATGGCGCGAACGCAAAGAAGTTCACATTGATCATCTCAACGATGCGGATATGGACACTCTCATTGTCACTGCAGCCGACAAGGCACATAACGCCCGATCAATCGCAACTGACCTACAGAACCAAGGCCCTTCACTCTGGGATCGCTTCAACGCTAATCGAGATGACATCATCTGGTACTACGAATCGGTCTATGCGGTCCTAAGTCAACGCCAGGTCAGTTCCAGCTTGCTAACTCCACTCAAGAATGCAATTGATGTGATGAAAGGTTCGCATGCAGCCTGAAGAGATCTCAGCTGAGCTTTTAGCAATGTACGGCGAGACAGTTGTAGAAATCTTTCTCGATGGAGAAACTCTTTCCTATCAAGAGCTACACGCAATCTGGAAGTGTGATTTCTACATGATCACTGCCGCTAACCCATATAGCCAACTACTTACTGATGAAGAAAACAAAGCTCGGAATCAATCTCTTCATGTGGAGCTATCCAACATCAGTGAACTCATACTTCCTGCTATTGGTCGAGACCAATCAAGCGATTGGTCAGAACATGGTTGGGTCCTGCCATCGCGAGATCCCAGCCCGCTGATTGACCTAGCCAGGAAATTCCAGCAGAACGCCATTTTCAAGTTCTCGGAAGGTGGCAAGCAAGTCATTAGCTGCCTGTGACTCCCGCGCCGCCGAAAGAGAAAAGATGACCGCCCGTCCCAGGTGTTTCCAACCTCAAGATCAGTCACAGACGGAGATTGACCCAAAATCAGTGCTCTTGTCGCTGTCAAAATGTAAGGTGTTCTCATGAGCCCCAAACGAGATTTACTCACAAGCACCCCGTTCAAATCTACAGAATTAAAGAGAGCTCGCTAATGGCATCTACCGATAGAGCCGAACTCCATAAGACGATCTGGAAGATTGCCAATGACCTCCGGGGGAGCGTCGATGGCTGGGACTTTAAGCAATACGTCCTCGGCACACTTTTTTATCGATTCATCTCAGAAAACCTCACGAACTATCTGAATGAACACCAGCACAAAGCTGGCATCAAGAACTTTGATTACGCAAAACTGTCTGACAAAGATGCCAAATTTGGTCGCAAAGAGACGGTTCTGGAAAAAGGGTTCTTTATTCTCCCTAGCGAACTTTTCGTCAATGTCCGTGCCGATGCCAAAAATGATCCCAACCTCAATGAAACTTTGTCTCGGGTCTTCCGCAATATTGAAGCTTCAGCAGTCGGATCGCCCAGTGAGCTCGACATCAAGGGCCTTTTTGATGACATGGACGTCAATAGCAACAAAATTGGTGGAACCGTAATCAAGCGAAATGAGCTTCTAGTGAAGCTGCTCGATTCTGTCGGTGAACTTCAACTCGGAAACTACGCAGATAACTCCATCGATGCATTCGGTGATGCGTACGAATACCTGATGACGATGTACGCATCAAGTGCTGGCAAATCTGGAGGAGAATTTTTCACTCCACAAGAAGTATCAGAGCTACTTGCAAAAATCACTGTTGTTGGCAAGAAGAAGGTGAACAGGGTCTACGACCCCGCATGCGGTTCTGGATCACTTCTGCTTCAATTTGCAAAGGTTCTCGGCAAAAACAACGTAACCGATGGCTTCTTCGGACAAGAGATCAACATCACCACCTACAACCTCTGTCGAATTAACATGTTCTTACATGACATCAACTACGAGAAGTTCGATATTGCACACGGTGACACCCTTACTGATCCGGTGCATTGGGATGATCAGCCATTCGATGCAATCGTCTCAAACCCTCCATACTCAATCAAATGGGATGGTGATGACAATCCCCTGATGATTAACGATCCTCGCTTTTCACCAGCGGGAGTCTTAGCGCCAAAAAGCAAAGCGGACCTTGCTTTCACGATGCATATCTTGAAGTGGCTCGCAACGAACGGAACGGCCGCGATAGTTGAATTCCCTGGTGTTATGTACCGCGGCGGTGCCGAGCAAAAGATCCGCAAGTATTTGATAGACAATAACTTTGTCGATTCTGTGATCCAACTACCTCCAGATCTCTTCTTCGGAACAGGAATTCAAACTTATATATTAGTGCTCAGAAAATCGAAGCGAGACAACACAGTTTCATTCATTAATGCAGAACGGGAATTTGTTCGTCAGGGAAACAAGAATAAGTTGAGCGCTAACAACATTCAATCAATTTTAGAGGTCTACAAAAGTAAAAATGATGTTGACTTTTTCTCAAAGCAAGTAAGCTACGATGAGATAGTAAGCAATAAGTACTCTTTGTCAGTATCACTCTACGTAGAACGTCTTAATACTCGTCAGGCTATTGATATCAGAGAAATTAGTAATTCTCTAGATGAGATAACTTCAAAGCAAGAAGTTGCTAGAAGACAAATTCTGAAATTTATCGAGAATTATGAGGAGAAGAAATCGTGAGTGTATCTAATGCGAACTCTATTAAGAATTCATTGGGAAAAATATCACACTATCCGTTAAAGGAATTATGTACATTTAGTCGAGGTAAATGGATTAAAGCAGAACTTCTTACTCCTGGTAAATATCCGGTAGTAACAAGTGGGCAACGAATTCTAGAGTACCACAATGAATTTAATAGAGAAGGTCAATCGATAACAATTGCATCTTCAGGTGCATATGCTGGCTTTGTGAACTTTTGGGATGAGCCAATATATCTTTCTAATGCCTTTACGGTAGAACCGATAGACACATCTATTCTTCGAGTGAAATTCCTTTTTCATTTTTTAAAGAATAATCAGGATTTCATTCACAACCTGTCTTCAACAGGTGGAGTACCAAATGTATATCCTCATGACCTGTATGAGATGTCAGTACCGGTACCTCCAACCGATATCCAGGATGCAATTATTGAGATTTTGGAAAACTTTATGTCGCTAGAGTCTTTATTGACGAATGAATTAGAGCTTCGCAGGCAGCAACTTCAATATTATAGAAGTTCACTATTGGACCATCCAGAAGAGATATGAAAGTGAAGGAATTATCACGTGAGGTAATCGCTCTTACATCGGAGAACACGGTCGTAGCAGAACTTGATTTACAATTGAATAAAACCAAGTCCTATGAAAGTGAGTCGGAGCTAGAAGCGGCATTCATTGAACTTTTAAAGGATCAGGCGTACGAATACCTTTCAATAACGAATGAGACTGCCTTAGTAGCAAACCTTAAGGCACAGATTGAAAAACTTAACAAAATCAAGTTTAGCGATACAGAGTGGGAGCGCTTTTTTGCAGAGAGCATCTCGAGTGACAAAGATGGGATCATCGAGATGACTCGACGTTTCCAAGAAGACCACATTCGCGTTCTCAAGCGCGATGACGGAGAGAGCAAAAATATTTATCTCATTGATAAGCAGCACATACACAACAATAGTGTTCAGGTTCTCAATCAGTACGAAGTCGAAGGAGTACGCAAGAATCGTTACGACGTTACAGTGCTTGTAAATGGACTCCCGCTAGTCCATATCGAGCTCAAGCGCCGTGGAGTAGATATACGCGAAGCCTTCAATCAGATAAACCGATACCAGCATGACAGTTTCTGGGCTGGCTCAGGGCTATTCCAGTACGTCCAGATTTTTGTCATCAGTAACGGCACGTACACCAAGTACTACAGCAATTCCGTGCGCGATCAGCACATCAAGGAAGCAAGTGGAGCTACTCGCACCAAAAAGACTTCCAACAGCTACGAATTCACCAGTTGGTGGGCAGATGCGAACAACAAGCCAATCTACGATTTGATGTCATTCGGTAAGACTTTCTTCGCCAAACACAGTTTGCTCAACATCCTCACAAAGTACTGCGTATTCACATCGGATCAGATGTTGCTGACTATGCGTCCGTATCAGATCGTTGCTACTGAACGAGTACTGCAGAAAATTGAGATGAGTGAGAACCAGAAAACACTCGGAACATTGGATGCTGGCGGATACGTCTGGCACACAACTGGTTCCGGTAAGACGCTAACGAGTTTCAAGACTGCACAGATTGCATCGAAGATGGCATCGATCGATAAGGTGATTTTCGTAGTAGATCGCAAGGATCTCGATTACCAGACGATGAAAGAGTACGACCGCTTCCAGGAAGGTGCTGCGAATGCGAGCAGCTCAACGAAACAGCTCAAAGAGCGTTTGGAAGACTCGAACGCAAAAATCATCATCACCACCATTCAGAAGCTCTCGATGTTTATCGCACAGAACCCAAACCATGCGATTCAAACAAAGCGCGTAGTGTTGATTTTTGACGAATGTCACCGTTCCCAATTCGGTGATATGCATATGGCAATCAAAAAAGCGTTTTCGAACTACAACCTGTTTGGTTTCACCGGAACACCAATCTTTGCGGCTAACTCATCCAGTGGTAATAGCGCCAACTTGCGCACTACGGAGCAAGCATTCGGAGTTAAGCTTCATACCTACACAATTGTTGATGCAATTACAGACCGTAATGTACTGCCTTTCCGCGTAGATTATGTGAACACCATAAAGCTGCCTGAACATTTAGTGGATCGTGAAGTCAGCGCAATTGATACAGAGAAGGCGCTCCTGGCCCCTGAGCGAATCACCAAGATCGCTCAGTATATCCTTGAGCATTTTGATCAGAAAACTCGTCGCAACGATACGTACACTCTGAAGGACAAACGAGTGTCAGGCTTCAATTCGCTCATGGCAACTGCTTCGATTGAAGCAGCAAAACGCTACTACGCGGCATTCAAGGAGCTACAGAAAGATAAGCCAAGAGATGCCCAGATAAAAATTGGAATCATCTACAGCTTTGCAGCAAACGAAGATGAAGCGGATGGGTTGCTTCCAGAGGAAGAATTCGAGGCAAGCAACCTTGATGCATCTTCACGAGATTTCCTAGATGCAGCAATCAAGGACTACAACTCAACATTTTCGATGAACTTTGATACATCATCTGATGGGTTCCAGGGTTACTACAAGGATCTTTCAGATCGCATGAAGAAGCGCGAAATTGATCTGGTCATAGTGGTGAACATGTTCCTTACAGGCTTCGACTCAACAACTCTGAACACATTATGGGTTGATAAGAACCTCCGCCTTCATGGACTACTTCAAGCATATTCACGCACCAACCGCATCCTGAACTCAGTAAAAACTTATGGCAACATTGTTTGCTTTAGAGATCTTGAAAAAGCTACCAACGAGTCAATTCTACTTTTCGGCAATAAAGATGCTGGCGGTATTGTGCTTCTCAAGCCGTATCGCGAGTATTACGACGAATACTCATTATTGGTTTCGGAACTCAGTCTGCGCTTCAATCCTGGTGAGTTACCAACTTCAGAGTCCGAACAACGTGAATTTGTCAATCTATACAACAAGATTCTTCGCCTGCAGAACATCCTGAAGTCATTCGATGATTTCAAAGGGAACGAAATTCTTCCTGAGCGCTCTTTCCAGGACTACCAGAGCACATACATTGAGATCTATCAACAGATCAAGAGAGTTGAAAATGCGGATAAGGAATCCATTATTGAAGATCTTGTCTTCGAGATTGAGCTCGTGAAGCAGGTTGAAATCAACGTGGACTTTGTTCTCATGTTAATTCGTGGCCTTCAAGGCGCATCCGCAAGCGAGAACAAAGAAATTAAGGCGAAAATCAGTAAGACCGTTCTATCGAGTTTCTCATTACGCAGCAAGAAGGACCTCATTGAGAAGTTCGTTGACTCGATCAACAATGACTCGGATATTGAGGGAGATTGGCGCAAGTTCATCGCTGAACAAAAGAAAGTTGAACTCGACGAAATCATCAAGGAAGAGGGTCTCAGCGCTTCTGCGACTGAAGAGTTCATCAATCAGGCTTTCATTGATGGTGAATTAAGGACAGCAGGAACTGCGGTCACCAAATTACTGCCGCCTGTAAATATGTTCAGTCCTGGTTACGAGCATTCAATTCGAAAGTCCTTTGTCATCGAAAAGCTTAAAGCGTTTTTTGAACGTTTTTCAAATCTTTAGAATCACTTCTAAGAAAGAGGATCAGAATATGCTCAATCAGTCGTTAAGCACTGAGCGGGAATGATTCATTCGAGCGGAGGATTGTAAGTGTGCCGTGCCGCTGGTTCTTGCACCGAATTGGGTACGGATCCTGCTCAGTGGAGCAAGAACGCACCCCTTATGCCGCCCAAATTTTTTGGCGAGGCGCTTGAACACTTTGTCACTGCCTACCATTTTGCCGAAGCTGAGGACCTTGATGCGTCGTTGGTTGAGCTTGAAAAGACTCGGAGTGAGGATCTTCGACGTTGGTTCGTTGAACATGGACAAATGTCTGGATGGCACCATCGGGTGAAAGCACTTAACCTACCAAAACCAATCGCATACACGGGGCCTCTTGAAACTGAACGATCTATAAGAGCTTTCGAGCCCACCGTTTACGAACGTGATGGATATACATGCAGATACTGTTCGATTAAAGTCATTGATACGAAAGCTCTTCTGAGATTTGAGAAATTAGTTGGTCCCCAAAATTTCAAAGTCAAAGGTAAGAGCAATCAAATCAGACATGGTGTAGCCCTCGTATTCAGAGCCACTGCAGACCATGTAATCCCCATTAGTTTTGGAGGTAGAACTAACTTGGAAAATCTGGTCACCTCATGTTGGAGCTGTAATTACGGGAAATACAATGCCTTATTGGAACAGATGGGATTAGGTGACCCGAGGGATAGATCGGTCGAGCCACTTACTGATTGGAATGGTTTGAGGTAAGTTGCACCTGTGAACGCGCAATAATCATAGGCGGAGCAGGAGTTGGGACAGTCATGGCGATCAAGCAATCTTTCTGGAAGGTTGGGAGTAAGCCAACCGCTCTTGTACCCAGCAAACTAAAAAATGAAGAACTTTTAGAGGACATGATTGAAAACGATCCTTCCATTCTGGAGGATGAGTGGCTGATTATTGGCCGACAGGTTGTTACCAAATACAAGAAGGAAATTGATCTCCTTGCTATAGCCCCTGACAGTTCGCTAGTAATCATTGAACTAAAGAGGAGCAAAACTCCGAGAGATGTAGTTGCGCAGGCGATTGATTACGCTACTTGGGTTGATGAACTCAAGGCTGATGAAATTTCAAACATTTATGAGCAATACTCCAACGGAGGGAGTCTCTCGGAAGCATTTCGTAGCAAATTTCAGATTGATCTCGAAGAAGAAAATCTCAATCAAAGTCACCAGATGGTGATTGTCGCTTCAGAATTAGATGACGCGACGGAGAGAATAATTCAATATTTGTCCGAGCGAGGAATTCCAATCAACGCTGTCTTTTTTGAAGTTTTCGCTGACGGAGCCGATCAATTCCTCTCACGTCGGTGGTTTGTCGATCCAGCTACTGTGCAATCCGCGCAAGGATCAACGTCGGTCAGTAAAGAACCTTGGAATGGTGAATTCTTCGTTTCATTTGGAGATGACTCAACTAGGTCATGGGAAGACGCGCGTAAGTATGGATTTGTTTCGGCTGGAGGTGGAGTTTGGTATTCGAGAACTCTCAATCTCCTGAAGCCTGGAAATCGAGTCTGGGTTCGAATTCCCAAGGTTGGCTATGTAGGCGTCGGTGTCGTCGAGAGCGAGGCTGTTGCTGCCACGGAGTTTGAAGTGGACGATCACGGGAAGGCAATCTCGGTTCTGGCGATAAAGACTTCGGCTAATTATGCATCGCATGTTGGTACTGAAGATCAGGAATACTTTGTGAAAATCAATTGGACGAAGACAGTCTCCCGTGAAGACGCCTATGATGAATTGGGTTTCTTCGGAAATCAAAACTCAGTCTGCAAGCCGACCGTTACCAGATGGAGAAATACAGTTGATCGCTTGAAAGAGAAATTCCAGCTTAACTAAATGCTTTTGGGGTTTAATCCAAGGTTCCAATACTCCAACCCAAAGCCACGGCATTTTACTCAGACCTGATACGACATTGCTTCTATCGCAACTGAAATTGAGATAGTGAAGAGTGTGTAAGTCCAGGGAAAAGTTAGTATCGCGGTTACGGTGCGTGGGGAGTGTGTGAGAGTGCGAAGAACAGTGTCAGTGCCCCCTGATACGTTTTCACTAGATAAACTAGTGAACTGGAGGCCTCACAACTGGCACACATTCCGATTATTGGCACACATGGCAAACCCGTACTTTATGCAGACCTGACCGCCGATGGAAAATTATTCTTTGCCTTTGAGATATATCGTAACGAGCAATTCGACTTTGATTACGAGTTCAATCACACGGTTGAGCAGGAAGAGTTTCCATTCATCGCGGCGAGATTCGGACTAAGTCAAGTAGAGCCCATCCTCTCGGTCATCCAGCAGATCACCGATAGTGGACGTGGGCAGGAACTCGAGAGGGCGTTGACCCTGAATGAAATTAAGAATGAACTATGGACGTGGGTGAGTTAGTAGTTATCTGTTCGATGTAGTTCTGAGAAGAATTAATGCATTGATAACCGCGGACATTAACCAGTCATTTCCAGCACCAATAAGGCAGCAAACCCTAAAATTACTCCTAGGTTCACCACACATTGGACATAGTTAGAGGGAGTATTGAGATGAGAGTTACTCGAGTTAAAGCCGTATCTGTAGCGCTTTCGTTGGTAGTGGCGGGTACGTTGTTGACGGGCTGTTCAAATACTCAAGCGAAGTGTGATGATCTGCTGGACGTGCTTTCATTTGGTGCATGGTCTGAGTCAGATTCAGAATGGTATGACGCTAACTGCAGAGATTGAGCGTCTAAGTTGTGAGTGAAGAGAGAGGCAGCCGGTAATGAGTAACAGTCAGATGATGGGCATTCGTATTCTTTGCATGGCTCTTGGTTGGGCTTTTGGTGCACTGATCTTTGGTACGGAGGCGGTGTGGCTCTGGGGGACGCCGAGTTTTATCTGGTGCGGTTTTGCAGGTGGCATGATTGGGATCATGCTTACGAGTAAGTAAGAGATTCTTGTGCGGTAGTTACTTCTTCTTATATCCCT
>CAEZWL010000021.1_pt1 | contig 16928 bp, 16 predicted proteins | sample 7264991 | NCBI WGS metagenome assembly CAEZWL01 (sample SAMEA6813881, study PRJEB35770) | uncultured Candidatus Planktophila sp. | biome: Freshwater; feature: Freshwater reservoir; material: water | place: Czech Republic | collected 2015-11-04 | depth 0.5m m | reverse complement strand
CCGATCGCAGCAAGTCCGTATCCGACGAGGTTGAGTGTGCCTGTCATACCTTCCATTTTGTTACCTTTCCTATCTTCGCGTTAGAAGTGTTCCAACGGAATTCTTGTTTAGTGTTCGTCGGCGAGGCCGCCGGCGATGTAGAGCGCTGTCAAAAGTGTGAAGATGTAAGCCTGTAGACATTGCACGAGGAATTCAAAGAATGTAAGTGCGATTCCCATTCCAAAGGCAAAGATGCCAACAGCCTTCATCGCAATTGCTCCCTGTAGCAAATGCTCTCCTCCAAGGAAGAAGATCATCAGCAAGAGGTGGCCTGCAAACATATTTGCAAAGAGACGAAGAGCAAGTGTGAGAGGGCGTACAACTAAAAATGTTGCAATTTCGATTGGGGTTAGGAGAATGTAGACCGGCTTAGGAACGCCAGGCATAAACATGATGTCTTTGACGTACTTCACAATTCCTTGTTTGCGGATACCCACATAGTGGAAGACACCAAAAGCAATTATTCCCAATACGTAGGCAAATGAAATACGTGAAAATGATGGGAATTGAATAAATGGAATGATTCCAAAAAAGTTATTGAGCAAAATAAATGTGAAGAGTGAGAAGAGGTACGGCATGAATCGCTTGAACTCATGACCAATAATTTCTTGCCCTAAATCCTTACGCACAAAGCCGTAGACCAGCTCTCCTGCAAATTGCATTTTGGATGGAACAACGGCCGCTTTACGTGCAGAAATCGCGAAGACGAGTCCGATAACTAGTGCGGAGAAGATAACGAGAAGAATTGGTTTTGTAATGAAAGAGATATTTTCAAAAATTGGAGGTAATACGAAATCCACGCTGCTAGGTGGGACGAATTCATCGCCCTTGGCGCTTAAAGCAGATAACGCGCGCACTAGCTCTCCTTTGAGGATTCACGGTGAGGTGGAAGAGGGGATCTTCCGCCCCAAACCTTAGGTCACACTCTGCTCAACTGCGAAATCCCGCGCGAGTGAAATAGCACTCCCTTAGCGGGGTTAGCGACCAAAGCGGAGCCAGACGAGGTAAAGCCCACCGCCCATGCCCGTCAGGATTCCAATGAGGGTCAAATAAGAGGTTCCGAAGAATCTATCGGCGAAATAGCCCACCCCACCCCAGAAAAGAAGTCCAGAAAGTAGGTAGCCGAAGATGGTCCAGACTGCGCCATCGTTGCTTCTCTCACTCATGATCTACTCCCTTACTTTTCTTAGTGCCGGGCTTGCCGCCGGGTAGATCCTCACTGCTCTGAGGACCGATCTTGCTCTGGAGGTAATGGTAGATGAGTTTTCAGAGATAGATAACCCTTGATCTCCCCGCCCAGCCAGGCCGCCGTTGCCGCGATTGCTGCAACACCGAATGAGGTGCGATCAATGGCGTCTCGAGGGGTGAATTCGCTGAGGAGAATAAGAAATGTCCCTATTGCAGTGAGCTTGGTGACATAAGAGAAAAGCGCAAGCGCCATCGTCGCCATCGGATCCATATTTCTTGATAATTTTGAAACAAGTAAATGGACGAGAAAGAAAATGACCACAACAAATTGTGCGAGCAGCGCACCAAAGAATCCCTCTCGTCCTGAAACGAGAGAGAAGATGAGAAGTGCAAGTACCCCGATGATGACTGTCGGAATAAGTGCGCTCTTCACCATAATCTTTTCATTATCTTTGTGAGCAAAACTTTCAGGCATGATGTGTTTCCTCTGTGACCGGTTTACCATCTGGATACATTTTTGATTTTCCTAAAGAGAAAATGACTGTGAACAAAAGTAACGCCACCGCTGTAAGGGCTGCTACCCATATCGGTGCAAATGCGAGAACTGTTACCGGAAATGCAACTGTTGCTGTCCATAGATACATAATGAATGCGGTGCGCTGTTGAGTGTTTCCAGCGCGCATAATTCGGTGATGGAGATGTTCTTTATCTGAAGAGAAAGGAGACTTACCTGCCTTAATTCTCCGAAGAATGGCGAGCCCCAAATCTGCCAATGGGATTGCAAGGACTGCAAAAGGTAAGAGCAACGGAAGGGTTGCAGGACCTAATTTCTCTGCCGAAATTGCATTGGGATCAACCTGACCCGTTAACGTGATTGCAGATGCTGCCAGCATGAGCCCTAAGAACATTGAACCTGAATCCCCCATAAAGATCGTGGCAGGATGTGAATTGTGGGCGAGAAAACCTATGCAGACACCGACCAAGATTGCGGTGATCAATGATGGTGAGCCGGCGCGACTAAATCCGTAGACAACTGCAAGAAGGTAGGCGAACGAGAAGAAGGCGATCCCTGAGATTGCAACAATTCCTGCTGCTAAACCATCGAGACCATCAATGAAGTTGACTGCATTGATAGTGACTAAAACGATGAGAACGGTGAGAAGTTGGCCGATACTTGGAGGAAGCGTGATGACGCCATTAATTGGTAGCCATAGAATTTGAATTCCAAAGAGCAAGAGAATGCCGGCAGCAAGTGCTTGACCCGCTAGTTTTGTGAGTGCATCTAATTCAAATCGATCATCGAGCATTCCCAGAGCAACTAAAAATGTTCCAGCAAGGAAAATTCCTTGGGATTCGCGACCAAATGATTTTCCAACAAGTTCGAGATTGTGGACAATGGCAAATGTGATGCTCATCGAAATCCACATTGCAAGACCGCCCCATCGCGGAGTCGGCGTAGTGTGAACATCGCGGGTGCGGATCGCAGCCACCGCGCCACTTCGGATTGCGAGAGTGCGAACGAGGGGTGTAACTACGTAACAGAGAGCTGCCGCAAGAAATAAGGTAAGCAGGTACTCACGCATCGTAAAATCCTAGTACCTAGGAGAACTTATCCTTGATAAATCGGAAACTGTGCGGTGAGGCTATGAACCTCAGCCTTAATTGCTGCATGCGCTGTCGGATCATCGGTCTTTATCGCCCGAGCAATAAGGGAAGCAATGATCTTCATCTGATCAACACCCATACCTTGAGTGGTGGTCGCAGGCGTTCCAACGCGAATACCGCTCGTTACTGAAGGAGCTTCTGGGTCAAATGGAATGGAATTTTTATTAAGGACTATTCCTGCAGCACCACAGCGCTCATCAGCAACTTTGCCATTTACACCAGTTGATCGAATATCAATAAGTGCAAGGTGGGTCTGTGTTCCACCTGAAACCGCGCGCATACCTTCGCCTTCAAGAGCTGCTGCGAGTGCTTGGGCGTTGACGATCACATCTTTTGCATACTTTTGGTAGGCAGCTGTTGCACATTCGGCGAGTGCGACAGCCTTTCCAGCAACTGCAGACATGATCGGTCCGCCTTGCATACCTGGGAAGACGGCCTTATCAAGTGCTGCGGCATGTTCTGCCTTACTTAAAATCATGCCGCCACGTGGTCCGCGCAAAACTTTATGTGTTGTAAATGAAACAACATCTGCATACGGCACTGGTGATGGAATCGCTTTACCTGCGACTAGACCGATGAAGTGAGCAGCATCTACCCACATAATCGCGCCAACTTCATCGCAGATTTGGCGAACTTTCTCAAAATCAATCAGAGATGGATATGCAGTCGCACCAGAACAGATCATCTTTGGCTTATGAGCAATAGCGCTATCACGTAGCTCGTCGTAATCGATAAGTTCATTATCTTGGCGAACGCCGTAGGAGACGACGTTAAACCACTTACCGGAGAAGTTAACTTTTGATCCATGTGTGAGGTGGCCACCGTGAGGGAGTGACATCGCCAAAACGGTATCTCCTGGTTTGGTAAATGCTTGGTACACCGCGACATTTGCACTCGCTCCAGAGTGTGGCTGCACATTTGCATGCTCTGCGCCAAAGAGTGACTTTGCGCGATCTATTGCAATGTTTTCAGCGATATCTACTTCTTCGCAGCCACCGTAGTAACGCTTGCCTGGATAACCCTCAGCATACTTATTTGAAAGGGTGGAACCGAGCGTTGCTAATACTGCACGTGAGGTGAAATTCTCAGAGGCGATAAGTTGAAGATTTTTCTGTTGGCGCTCAAGCTCTGATAATAAAACTGCTGAGATTGCAGGATCTTGCTTAGCCAGCAGTTCAAAATCTGGGCCATAGAAAGTTTCGCTCATGTCTCCAAGCCTAGCCTGAAGTGATTAAAGGTGTCGTAATGACTTTCTCGATATCACTCTTCGAGATAGCGCCCTCTCGCACTAAGCGGGCTTGTGACTTATCAATCTCAATCACCGTTGACGCAGCCATGGGTTCAATAACCCCTACTGATACAAGTAAAGCAATTTCATGCCCTTGGAGACTAATTCCATCAGCATCCATCAATGGTGGATGGCCAGCAAGGGCTGCACTTGCAACTGCTAGTGGGCCAGTTTCTTTCAGAAGTTTCTGTAAAAAAAGATGTTGCGGAACACGTACGTTAAACCAATCTAGATCTCCTCCATCACCTAAGTCCCAAGTAAGACCTAACTGTGGACGCAAAGAAAGTGAAAGAGAGCCTGGCCAAAAAGATTGTGCGAGTGCGCGGATATCCTCGGTTACTTCGCGAGATAACCCTTCTATCGCTGATTGATCTGCAACAAGAACTTGGCAAGCCACACCAAGATCATCCCCACGCAACACATGCATGGCACGGACAGAATCTGGGCTAAATGCATCTGCCAGAAAGATATAGCCATTTTCATGAGGAGCAACGATGACGTATCCATCTCGCAAGGATTTCGCGGCGAGTGCTACATGTTCACTTGGATTTGTTTCATCATAAATTACTTGTGTGGCCACTTTTACTCCTTGCTTCGAATCGCAGTGGTGTAACGAGGCCGTTGGGTGAGATCTCGATGCGCCATGATATTAATAAAATTCGCACTCAGTAAAGATGCAATCGCATCGCCTTGATCTTCCGTATGCTCAATGGCGAAGAATCCACCTTCTTTTAGAAGACGCGATGCTGTATCGATGAATCGTCCAGGAATATCTAGACCTGTTGGCCCACCAAAGAGGGCAACTGCAGGTTCATGCTCAGCAACATCTCGCGGAAGTTCTTGGCTATCTGGAACATAAGGAGGATTTGCGATGACTACATCGCACTTCACGCCCTCAAGTGCATCGACGACATCGCTCTCGACTATGCGCACCTGCTCATTGATCCGCGCGACATTTTTCTTTAACCACTCAATGGCTGCTGGATCTTTCTCGACTGCAATCACTCGAGTCTTCTCATTTTCAGTTGAAATCGCTAGAGCGAGTGCGCCAGAGCCTGAGCCAAGGTCAACAACACTTACCGTTTCTGTAGCGCCTTTAATGTGATCTAAAACTGCTTGAACAAGTAACTCTGATTCAGGACGAGGGACTAATACTCCTGGTCCGACCTGTATCTCTAGATGGCGAAAATATGAAACACCTGTGAGGTACTGAAGTGGTTGGTGTGAAGCTCTGGCATCTAGAAGTTTCCAGAAAGTTTCTTCTAGGATTGTTAAGTCACCGAAGTTAGCGAGGCGATCTTCGAGAATCACTGGATTATGTAGATCCATTCGTGAGATTCCAAGAGCGTATGCCATCAAATGCTCGGCATCTGTTGCTTCAATTCCGGCTGCACGTAATTGTTCTTTGCCCTGGCCTAAGAATTCTTTAAAGTCCATCATCGTGCTCTTAATCAGTTGAGGCTAACTTTGCAGCCTTATCTGCATCGAGCAGTGCTTGGACAACATCATCGAGCTCTCCGTTGAGTACAGCATCTAAGTTATTTGACTTGTAATTCACGCGGTGATCACTGAGGCGATTTTCCGGATAGTTATAGGTACGAATTCTCTCGGAACGATCAACTGTTCGAACCTGGCTCTTTCGCTCAGCCATCGCAGCAGCCTCTGCCTTTTCCTGAGCATCGGCCAATAGGCGTGCTCTTAAAATACGCAGCGCTGACTCTTTATTCTGGAGTTGTGATTTTTCATTCTGACAAGAAACAACAATCCCTGTAGGGACATGGGTGAGGCGAACCGCAGAGTCGGTCGTGTTCACTGATTGACCACCAGGGCCAGAAGAACGATATACATCAACTCGAACATCGTTCATATTTAATTCAACATCAACTTCTTCTGCTTCAGGCAAGACGAGAACTCCAGCGGCAGAGGTGTGAATTCTTCCTTGGCTCTCAGTTTCTGGAACTCGTTGAACACGGTGCACTCCACCCTCAAATTTCAAACGCGCATACGGTGTAGTTCCTGGCTCAGCGCTGCCCTTTGATTTAACAGCCATAGAAATATCTTTATACCCGCCAAGATCAGATTCAGTCATATCGATGATCTCGATTTTCCAGCCACGCTTTTCTGCATACCTTTGATACATTCGAACTAAGTCACCAGCAAAGAGCGCTGATTCATCACCGCCAGCACCAGCCTTCACTTCAATAATCACATCACGATCATCATTAGGATCTCGAGGCAATAAGAGTTCTTCAAGTCGAGTTGCTGTGCGCTCGACTGTTTCTTCGAGGGCTGGGATCTCAGATGCAAAATCAGGATCATCTAAGGCCATCTCTTTAGCAGCCTCAAGATCATCGGCGGCAGATTTCCATTGGTTAAATCCCGCGACCACTGGACCCAATTGAGCATAGCGACGGCCAAGTTGGCGGGCCTTGCCTTGATCCTCATGAATTGAAGGGTCGGCCATGAGTTTTTCGAGTTCTTGATATTCACGAACCATTTCGTGCGCTGATGCAAAGCGATCATTACTCATCTCTGACTCCCTTCTCTAGCTTCTGTACTAATTTATTGATTCTGGTGCAAGAAATAAAAAGACCGCACCGCTAGCCATGAAGGCGAGCGAGGCGGTCTCTTAAAAAAGCTAGTTAGCTGACTTTTTTCCGAAGCGCTCTTCGAACTTAGCCACACGTCCACCAGTATCAAGGATGCGCTGCTTACCTGTGTAGAACGGGTGACAGACTGAACATACTTCGACATAGATTGAACCGCTGGCAACTGTTGAGCGGGTAACAAACTTTTCACCGCAACCACAGGTTACTTGGGTCTCTTTATATTCTGGGTGAATCTCTGGCTTCATTATTTTTCCTCTTCTTCGACTTGGGTCTTACCCTCGTGAGGTAAGTGAACCAAGTGTTCGATTGATAGGGGGAAAGAGTATCCGCTCTCCCCTGCACCTGAGAAATCGCTCTCATTTTTACGCGGGAATCGGGCTTCCTACCCCCGATCTGAGTCGAATCAGTTGGTCTCAAAAGTCGAGGGTCGCCGGCCACTCCCGTCGATGACTTCACTCAAATGTAAAAAATTATTTTAATAACTTTGTGGGTTCTCTGTGAGAAATCTTCACAACTCAGTGGCGAAGTTCATGCTTCATTTGGTGTGAGCCGATTAGGCAAAATCGCGAATGGCTTGCCAGAATATTGCCATGCCGAAGACGACGCATCCGACAAAGACCGCACTCATTGAATGTGCTGCTGATCTTTTAGATAAGTATCGCTTTGATGAAATTACCGTTGAGATGGTCTTAGATCGATCCAGTATTTCTAAAGGTTCTCTCTACCATCACTTCGAAGATATTTATCATCTTCTTGAGGCTGCAATGATTTCGCGCTTTGCACGTTATGTAGATACAAACATCGCATCGCTTCGATCACTCATCGAATCCGCAACAACAGCAGAAGGTTTGTATGTCGGACTAGCGAAAATTTCGGCAGTAACCCAAGGTGAAGGTATGCAACGTGCACGCCAAGAAAGAGCGCTAACAATTGGTAGAGCGATTACAAGCCCTCGCATGTCAGATCTGTTACGCCACGAACAACAGCGCTTGACTGATGTACTTGCAGATTTGATTTCTGGTGCTCAATCACGTGGACTCTGTAACCAAGAGATTGAGCCACACGCCCTCGCTGTATTAATGCAGGCGTGGACGCTAGGTAAAATTGTTGACGACTTGAGTGAAACGCCAGTTGATAACGATGCCTATATCTCTCTCGTCAATCGCGTGATTAGAGAAGTATTCGTTCCACAAAATTAAGTCGAATTAAAGAACAAGGCACCGAGACTTCTGTCCCGGTGCCTTGTTCTTTACTCTTTACAGCTTGCTTTGATGTGCTCTCATTAAGAGGTAATCAAAAACTAATCGGTAGCCAAACATTACGAGCGCTCCAAGCGCTCCGAAAAGTAAGCCTACGAAGAAATACAAAAAGGGAGTGCCATACATATTTTGTCCGTAATACAGACCAAATATTCCTCCTCCTACCAAATAGATCCAACCAAGGACTGTGAATATGGTTCGGAAAACTCCACCCCACCGAATGATTGAATCCGAGTATTTCGCCACGGCTTGCTTAGCCAATACATTTCCGGCATAGCTCTGTTCTTGACTCATTACGCACTCCAATACTGAGGGCGTCGGGTGTTCCTCAGTCTCTTTATTATGAAAGAGGGCGAGCTGCCACAGCGGATGCCACTCAACTATGAATGGTCATCGCCGTAGGTTACTTAGAGTCATCTGGCCCTGATGTTGTTTTCTGGATCTGCATCAAGAACTCAACGTTTGACTTAGTGCCCTTCATCTTCTCAAGGAGAAGTTCAAGTGCGGCTTGTGGTTCAAGAGCATGAAGAACTCGGCGAAGTTTCCAGACGATATTGAGCTCTTCGGTTCCCATAAGAATTTCTTCCTTACGGGTTCCTGAAGCCACAACGTTTACCGCTGGGAAGATGCGCTTATCGGCCATGCGTCGATCGAGAATGAGCTCCATATTTCCAGTGCCCTTAAACTCTTCGAAGATTACTTCGTCCATGCGTGAGCCAGTATCAACGAGCGCGGTTGCCAAGATAGTGAGCGAGCCACCATCTTCAATATTACGAGCAGCGCCGAAGAACTTCTTTGGTGGATAGAGGGCTGCAGAATCAACACCACCAGAGAGAATTCGCCCTGAGGCTGGTGCTGCAATGTTGTAGGCACGTCCAAGTCGAGTAATTGAATCGAGAAGTACAACAACATCGTGACCAAGTTCAACAAGACGCTTTGCGCGCTCGATGGCTAGCTCTGCGATTGTGGTGTGATCATCAGCTGGGCGATCAAAGGTTGAAGCAATTACTTCACCTTTCACGCTTCGCTGCATATCAGTAACTTCTTCTGGGCGCTCATCAACGAGTACAACCATTAAGTGACACTCAGGATTGTTTGTTGTGATCGCATTTGCAATCGACTGCAAGACCATCGTTTTACCAGCCTTAGGAGGTGAAACGATAAGACCACGCTGACCTTTACCGATCGGTGCAATGAGATCGATGACGCGCGTTGTAAGAATATTTGGTTCGGTTTCAAGGCGAAGACGCTCTTGCGGATAGAGAGGGACGAGCTTTCCAAATTCAACACGTCCGCGTGCCTCTTCAGGAGTTACGCCATTGATTGTCTCGAGAGTGATCAGCGGGTTGTACTTCTGACGCTGTTCTCCTTCACGCAATTGACGAACTTGACCGGTAACAACGTCACCTTTGCGAAGGCCGTATTTACGGACTTGGCTCTGGGATACATAGACATCGTTTGGTCCAGGCAGGTATCCACCTGTGCGAATAAATGAATAGTTATCCATGATGTCGACGAGTCCACCGACAGGTACTAGAACATCATCTTCACCAATGACTGGTTCGCGCTCTTCGCGAGGACCTCTATCGCGATTTCGGTCGTTACGATCACGGTTGCGATCACGGCCACGGTTACGATCACGGCCACGGTTGCGATCATTGCGATCACCACGGTCACCGCTCTCCTGTGAATTATCAGCAGAATCGCCTTCGCTCTCGTCATCGCCATCAGAATTATCTTTTGCTTCACGGCCAGCGTTACGTTTTGCATTGCGTGCTTCGCGGCGTGCTTCGCGTTCAGCCTTTGCCTCTTCGCGGTTCTTCGCTTGTAGATCTGCAATAGCGCCAGCGAGTTGGTCCTTCTTCATCTTCGCTGCGCCTTCAATACCAAGTTGTGAGGCCACTTCCTTTAATTTTGGAAGGGTCATCGCCGTGAGCTCAGGGCTGCTGGAACGGACAGGTTCTTTTTCAGTCATCTGTATCTTTTCAGTTTGGGGTTTGCCGCAAAAATATGTGAATCAAACCCAAGGGATTTTTTATTTATCAACTTAACTTCTGGCCCTGACTTGCGGGCTATAAGGTGATGGCCAAATTATAACAGGGTTGCGCCACGAACTGCAATATCGAGGGATTTTGCCTCAAATCCATCGCCGGCAGCCCTCATCAACTCTTCGAGCTCGGATTGATCGCTGGTGTGAAGAACAAGAACAGTTGGTCCTGCACCCGAAATACATGCAGCAACACCAGCCTTACGCAGGGTATTCATTAATTTGAGCGATGCTGGCATTCCCATACTGCGATATTCCTGATGGAGAAAATCTTCCGTTGCTCTAAAGAGTAAATCTGGGCGATGCGTGAGTGCATGCGATAACAGGGCGCTTCGAGCAGAGTTTGCGGCAGCATCGACGTGAGGAACGCTTTCCGGAAGAAGTTTGCGAGCCTTGCTTGTAGAAAATTCTTGTTTCGGAATAAATGCAATCGCACGAATTCGTGTATCAACGGCTAGTGGTAGCGCTTGAGAGACTAATTTTCCATGATGGTCTTCCTGCCACGCGATCGTCGCGCCACCATAGAGCGCTGCCGCAACATTATCTGGATGTCCTTCCATTGATGTTGCTAAATCTAATAACGCTTGATCACTCATCTTGTCGCTGCCCGTTAAGACAAGAGATCGGGCGAGAACAAGTCCGCCAACTATTGCACTAGCCGATGAGCCCAATCCTCGACCGTGCGGAATTACATTGAGTGCGCGAACGGCGATTCCTTTTGGCTTACCACCTAGAAATTCAAAACCTTTATTCATTGCTTTGATCAGAAGGTTTTTCTCATTGAGTGGAAGGGTGCCAGCACCCTCACCAGCAACATCTAGATCTAAACCTGGTTCGTCAAGAATCTGCGCGACATAGCGATCGTGCAGATCCAGCGCTAATCCGAAACAATCAAAACCTGGACCAAGATTTGCACTTGTTGCCGGAACCTGAACTTGCATTGGGTTGGCTTTAAATGTTGGCTTAGCCATTTACTTCAGTCCCAACGCTTTTGCAGCGGCTTTGACATTAACCGGAACAACGATTGGCTTCTTTGCAGATTCAAGGGCATATGGAATGTCTTTGAGCCCATGGCCAGTAACTGTAATAACAATTGTCTTTCCTGAAGGAAGTTTTCCAGCCTTCTTATATTTGATCAGGCCAGCTAGGCCAGCAGCCGATGAAGGTTCAACGAAGATTCCTTCTTGGGCGGCGATGAGGCGGTATGCGGCAAGGATTTCTTTATCGGTTACAGAGTCAATTACTCCACCAGATGTATCGCGCGCCTCAACTGCCTGCTCCCACGAAGCTGGATTACCAATTCGAATTGCTGTGGCAATTGTGTCAGGATTTTTTACAATCTTTCCCTTAACAATTGGCGCAGCACCTGCAGCTTGGAATCCGTACATTTGAGGAAGTTTGGTAGAGAGGCGATCTGCGCGATACTCCTTATATCCCTTCCAGTATGCAGTGATATTTCCAGCATTACCTACTGGAAGAGCGTGAATGTCAGGAGCATCTTTGAGCATATCTACAACTTCAAATGCAGCAGTCTTCTGTCCCTCAATACGATATGGATTTACTGAGTTTACGAGCGCCACTGGATAATTCTCAGAAAGTTCGCGCGCCAAGGTAAGACAGTCATCGAAATTACCATTTACCTGCAAGATTGTTGAGTTATGAATCACCGCTTGGGCTAACTTGCCCATTGCAATTTTACCTTTAGGTATAAGTACTGCAGGAGTCATTCCAGCCTTCACTGCATACGCTGCAGCAGATGCAGATGTATTTCCAGTCGAAGCACAGATAACTGCCTTGGCTCCATCTTCTGCAGCCTTTGAAATCGCCATAGTCATACCGCGATCTTTAAATGATCCTGTTGGGTTAAGACCTTCGTACTTAATCCACACATTATTGCCAAGGAGCTCGGAGAGATTGCAAGCATAAATAAGTGGAGTACCACCTTCACGTAACGAAACGATTGGCGTAGTAGCACTCACTGGAAGACGGTGACGATATTCCTCAATCACTCCACGCCACTGATGCGCACCTGAATTTTTCTTCGACCCGAAGATGCTCATAACGAAGTGGAGCCTTCCACACGTATGACACTTGAAATTTTAGTCACGATCGAAAGCTTCTTGAGCGCTTCAACGGTCGCCTTTAACTCGCCTTCGGTTGCACCGTGTGTCACGATAATGAGTTCGGCATCATCATCACGACCATTTTGGTCAACAGTTTGAATAGAGACATCCTGCTCGGCGAAAGTCTGCGCAATTGTCGCTAAAACACCTGATTTATCCTCAACTTCGAGACGAATGAGGAACTTAGTCTTTGTGGTCTCAATTGGTGCAATATCTCTATCTGCATAATCTGTCTCGCGCTGGCCGATTGAGTTCAGTGCAATGTGTCGTGACACTGCAACAACGTCACCGAGAATTGCAGATGCTGTCGGAGCACCGCCGGCACCGCGACCGTAGAACATGAGTGGTCCTGCAGATTCTGCTTCAATGAAGACTGCGTTAAATGCATCGCGCACAGACGCCAATGGATGGCTCTTGTGTAATAGAACAGGATGGACGCGAACCGAAATCTCATCTGCCGGGGTTAACTCTGCGATTGCTAACAACTTGATCACATGGTCCATAGATTTGGCTATCTGGACATCATCCAACGTAATCTGAGAAATGCCTTCGCGGTATACATCTTCAACGGTGACGCGAGTATGGAAAGCAAGGCCAGATAAAATCGCAGCCTTAGCAGCAGCATCAAAACCCTCGACATCTGCAGTCGGATCAGCCTCGGCATAGCCAAGCTTCTGCGCCTCAGCTAACACATCAACAAACTCGCGGTTATCCTCATGCATCTTTGTCAAAATGTAATTTGTTGTTCCATTCACAATTCCCATCAAGCGAACTACATGATCACCTGCCAAAGAATCTCGCATAGGGCGAATAATTGGGATCGCCCCAGCAACTGCCGCTTCATAGTAGATATCTTCACCTTGTGCGTAGGCAGCGGTAAACAAATCTGCACCGTGGCTTGCTAGTAAGGCCTTATTGGCAGTCACAATAGATTTACGATTACCAATCGCCTGCAAGATAAGTGCGCGAGCTGGTTCGATTCCACCCATCACTTCAATGATTAAATCAATCTGGGGATCGTTAACGATGGAATCAGCATCAAGAGTGAAGAGTTCGTTGGGAATTCCTTTGCGCGGCTTAATCTCGCGGACAGCAATTTTTGCGAGTTCAATCTTTGCACCAGCGCGAGTAGAGAGTTCAGCAGTATCTGCCAAAATCAAGCGAGCCACTTCACTTCCGACCACGCCACAACCAAGCATGCCGATTCGAACTGGCTGATCTGGGGATCTCATCTGCCTATTCTTTCACATCGAGTGCGAGTAGATCTGCCTCATTTTCTCGGCGAACTATTACGCGGGCTTTCCCATCTTTAATCGCAACAACTGGTGGTCTAGGCACATGGTTGTAGTTGCTCGCCATACTTCTGCCATATGCCCCTGTGGCTGGAGTAGCGAGAAGGTCACCGGGTTCGATATCTGAAGGAAGATTGATATCGCGAATAACGATATCTCCGGTCTCGCAATGCTTTCCTACTACTCGCGATTGAGTCAGTGGCGCAGATGATTCACGATCGGCCAATACAGCGAAGTACTGGGCGTCGTATAAAGAGGTGCGCATGTTCTCGCTCATGCCGCCATCAACAGAGATATATCTGCGGATTGCGCCATCTTCCAGCGTTACATCTTTTACAGTGCCAACTTCGTACAAAGTAAATGTTGTTGGGCCAACAATATTTCGTCCAGGCTCAATGGAAATAAGTGGGAGTGCAAGTCCTGCTGCCGCACACTCTCTCTTCACTACTTCACTCAGAGATGGCAGAACATCTTCTGGCTCGACAGTAATTTCACCAGGAAGATATGCGATTGCATATCCGCCACCTAAATCAAGTTCAGGTAGCTCGCTCCCGTATTCCCCTTTGAACTTAGCCATTAATCCAATAATGCGGGTAGCGGCAAGTTCGAAAGAATCGGTACCAAATATTTGAGAGCCTACGTGACAATGAAAACCTCTGAGTTCAAGATTGTGATCGGACATTACCTTCGCAATTGCATTCCAGGCGGCACCGCTTGCAATCGAGAAACCAAATTTCACATCTTCATGGGCGGTCGAAATTGATTGATGTGTATGTGCCTGAACGCCAGGGGTCAGTCTGAGCATCACGGCTTGGCGGATACCTTTTCGCTCTGCAGCAGCACTTACTCGATCAATCTCAAAAAGTGAATCAATTACGATTATTCGCACACCAACTTCTACGGCACGGTTGATTTCTGAAACCGATTTGTTATTGCCATGCAATTCAATTTTCTTTGGGTCAATTCCTCCTGCTAAGGCAACTGCTAATTCTCCACTTGTGCAGACATCAATTCCGATTCCTACCTCTTTAATCCATCGCGCTACATCAGTGCAGATGAATGCTTTTGCAGCGTAATAAACAGTTCCTGCCGAGTCACCGAAAGAGGCTTCGAGCGCATCAGTCCACAACTGAGCACGAGCACGAAAGTGATTTTCATCGATAAAAAATGTGGGTGTTCCAAATTCAGTGGCCAGTGTTCGAGAACTTATTCCACCAATTTCAAGTCCACGATTGCTAAAGGAAACACCAAATGACCACATGTGGTTCACATCCTCTCTGGCGCGCTGACGCCAAGAAGATCTAGTCCGTTTTTCAAAATCTGCTTCGTCGCTGCGCAAAGATTAGCGCGCGCGGAGTGCAATGGGGAGATCGCCTCATCACCAAGAGGGAGCACTCGGCAATCTGCATAAAAGCCGTGGTAAACACCAGCGAGCTCTTCGAGATAACGAGCGACTCTATGCGGTTCACGGAACTGCGCAGCTGCTGCGACCACTCGGGGAAACTCTGCGAGGGTTCCAAGAAGTTCATTTTCACGATCGTGTGAGAGCTGGGCAGGATCAAAGTGATCAAGACCCATCGGAATAGCGAGCTCTTCGACGTTACGAAGAACTGCCGCGATACGGGCATGGGCATACTGCACGTAATAGACAGGATTCTCATTAGTGTTTCTGCGCAAGATATCGATATCCATCACCATCGGCGTATCAACTGGATAACGAATCAATGTGTAGCGAGCAGCATCTACGCCAACTTTTTCTACCAACTCTTCCAGAGTAATGATTGTGCCCGCACGCTTGGAGAGTTTGACCTCTTCGCCGCCCTCCATAATTTTTACAAGTTGGCCGATGAGTACTTCAACGTTGTAATCGGGGTTATCTCCAGCACAGGCAGCAGTGGCGCGGAGTCGATTGACGTATCCGTGATGGTCAGCGCCGAGCATATATATGCAGATTTCAAATCCACGCTCGCGCTTATTGATGTAATACGCAGTATCGGATGCGAAGTATGTGAGATCACCATTTGCCTTTGTGATCACACGATCTTTATCGTCACCAAAATCAGTTGTACGAAGCCAGATTGCACCTTCAGAATCAAAGACATGTCCCTGTTTACGTAGTTTCTCTACAGCGTGTTCAACCGCACCTGCCTCGTGGAGTGAACGTTCTGAGAACCAGATATCAAAATCTGTATTAAATGTTTTGAGAACTCCTTGTTGTTGAGCCAGCTGCATTGCGTAGGCAGCTTCGCGGAAAGCGTCACGACGAACATCGCCTTCTAGCTCTGTGATTTTCGGATTGTCACTCACAACCTTTGCTGCTAAATCAGAAATGTATGCACCTTGATAACCATCTTCTGGAATTGGTAAGCCAAGGGCGGCGGCCTCAACAGATTGGCCAAAGAGTTCCATCTGATTTCCGCGATCGTTGATATAAAACTCTCGAGTCACATCTGCTCCTGCTGCAGAAAGTACGCGACCGAGAGCATCGCCTACTGCAGCCCATCGTGTATGACCCAAATGCAGCGGCCCTGTTGGATTAGCGCTAATAAATTCAAGGTTGATTGCGACACCTGCGAGCGCATTTCCAGATCCGTACGATGTTGGTGCAGATAAAATTGTTCGTACTAATTCTGCTTGGCTACTTCTGTTCAAAGTGATGTTGATAAATCCTGGTCCTGCAATATCTACTGCACTAACTTCAGGCAGGCTCGCTAAGTGAGAGCGAAGAATCTCGGCAACCTCTCTCGGGTTCTTGCCGGCACCCTTTGCTAACTGCAGGGCGATCGACGTCGCATAGTCTCCATGATCGCGATTCTTCGGACGCTCAAGGGAAACGGCTACTGGTATCGTTCCCAGTAATTCGCCTTGCTCAAATGCCCGCTTGATCGCGGCGAGGATCGCCGCCTCAAGAGATTCTGAGCTAGATAGTTGCGCCATTACGCAAGGTTACCCGCTTGCGGGCTTCTGATGCGTTTACCAGATTGTGACCTCGGGGGTAGTGACCTTATGAGAAATTCCTAATACCCTCAGCAGTGTCCGCGCCCTCATGTCTGGCCGAAATAGTTTTGGCCAGGGGCGAGAACACCTTTCGAAAGGTATAAACATATGGCAAAGCGCCGTCTAGTTATTGCCGCTGCAGTTGCAGCAGCAGCACTATTGATCTCAGGTTGCTCAAGCAGTGACGATTCAGCAGGAAAGCGTGCTTGCATGATCCTTCCTGACTCAGAGTCATCTACACGTTGGGAAAACGGAGATCGTCCAGCAATGGATTCAGCACTTACAGGTGCAGGATTTGAAACAGATATTCAGAACGCACAGGGTGATACAGCAAAGTACGCAACAATTGCTGACCAGATGCTCACAAAGGGCTGCGGTGTAATGATCCTTGTTGATTACCAGGGTGCTGGTATTCAGGTTG
>CAEZWL010000016.1_pt1 | contig 21061 bp, 22 predicted proteins | sample 7264991 | NCBI WGS metagenome assembly CAEZWL01 (sample SAMEA6813881, study PRJEB35770) | uncultured Candidatus Planktophila sp. | biome: Freshwater; feature: Freshwater reservoir; material: water | place: Czech Republic | collected 2015-11-04 | depth 0.5m m | reverse complement strand
GATGAACGGATGAAAACGCTATTTACAGAACTCACCGTTGAACCGATTCGATCTGATGGAGAAGTCTCTGCTCGCTATATCGAAAGTATCGTTGCCCGTCTTCGTGAAGTTGGAATTAGTCGGGCGATCGCTGATCTGAAATCAAATCTGCAACGTCTGAATCCTGTAGAAAATCCCGATGAGTACAACAGCGCCTTCGCAGCCCTTGTCGCCCTAGAAACCACTCGTCGCGGGCTACATGAGTTGTCGATAGGCTCGCTTTAGCGCCTTCGATTTTCGCCCACACGCTCACGTGAGGTAGAGTCAGCGCTTAACGTCATTCCCTCATAGCTCAACGGCAGAGCAGCCGACTGTTAATCGGCAGGTTCTTGGTTCGAATCCAAGTGAGGGAGCCAGCACTCTTTCAAGGCTGACTCACAGATTCTTTTAAGCCATAAGGACGATAATGGTGGGCATGAAACAGATGAAGTTAAAGAGATCAGGAAAGTTCGCAGCCGCATTTCTTGCCGGCGCAATTATCGCAGGTGGTGTTGGCGCAGTTGCTTCAACACAAAACACTTCTTCAATTGCTGCGTGTGCAGATAAGCGCACAGGAGCACTCTTCCTATCCGCAACAGGCACCTGTCCAACCAATCGCACCCTGATCCAAATTGGTGGGCCAGCGATGAATGCTAAAGCGATTGCCTCACTCGTCACGCCGACAGTTGTTTCAATCTCAGTGACCGCAGCAGCCGGTAGCGGCACAGGCTCTGGCTCAATTTATAAGAGCGCTGCAAATGGAAGTTTTATCATTACTAATAATCACGTGATTGAAGATGCCGTAACGGGCGGAACAATCAGAGTTGAGTTTACAAATGGTGATCAAGTTGCGGCAACAATTGTTGGGCGCGATCCAATGTATGACATCGCCGTGCTCTCAATCAAAACTGGAAATCTTCCAACCATTGCAATCGGTGATTCTTCTAAGGTCTCTGTTGGAGATCCTGTCTTAGCAATCGGTTCACCACTTGGACTTGCCAGCACAGTGACCAGCGGAATCATTTCGGCTCTCAATCGTCCAGTAACTGCTGGAACAGCCGGTAGCGAATCGTATGTAAATGCCATTCAAACAGATGCGGCCATTAACCCTGGCAATTCAGGGGGAGCCCTCGTTGATGCACAAGGAAGAATTATCGGAGTGAACTCAGCGATTGCAACGCTTTCTTCCGGTGGTGTCAGTGGATCAATTGGACTCGGATTTTCAATTCCGATCAATGAGGCAAAGCGCGTCATTGATGAAATCATCGCAACTGGAAAATCAACACGACCAGTACTTGGAGTTTTCTTTGATGTGGAATTTACTGGGATTGGCGCTCGTATTCAGCGTTTAAGTCCAGGTGAAGGTGCTGAGAAGGCTGGAATTCCAGTGGGATCAATTATTCGTTCAATTGATGGAGTAAGAATTCCTGACAATGAGGCGGCGATCGTCAAGATTCGTTCATATGCGCCAGGAAGCACAGTCACTGTTGTGGTCGATCTACCAAATAACGGTGGCAGTAAGAGCTTCAAGGTAACTCTTGGCAGCGCTCCATCCATGTAGAGTTCGGATATGGCCTTATTCCAACTCAAGATTTCACTGCCGGATCAACCCGGTTCACTCGGAGCGATCGCTTCTGCAATCGGTGCTGCTGGTTGTGACATCCGGTCATTGAGCGTCTTGGAATCAAAAGATGGCGTTGGTTATGACGAATTCCTTGTTGCCGTGCCTGGCACAGATCCAACCGATCTTGTGACAGTGTTGTCGGCAATGGGTGGCGTTAACGTAATTTCAATCGAACCCGTCACCACATAGCTTTTTCGCTCGTAATGAAGCGTATTCTCTACATTGCCTTTGATCATCTTCACCGGGACTTTGGTGTGCTCAAAGATGCAGATCCACGTAGTGATCTCATTGTTTTAGTTGAAAGTGCGCGCATGACCACGGGGCGCCCCTGGCATCTACTGCGACTTCACTTCTTGATTTCAAGTGCCCAACACTTTGCGCAAAGCCTGCGGGCTGAGGGATTCACCGTTGAGTACGTAACCAGTGCAACAACGATTGACGGTTTAGATCAGATACGCGCTCAATATGGTGAGCTTCCTATCGTCTGCGCCGAACCTTCTTCGTTCAAGCAGAGTGCAAATTTATCGGCTTACGGTGTGACTTTCATCGACAATGATTTCTTCCTTACCCCTCGCCCTCTCTTTCAAAGCTGGGCTTCATCCCAGAAGAGTTTTCTTATGGAGAACTTTTATCGTGGTCAGCGGATACGTCTTGGAGTACTTGTCGAGGGGAATTCACCAGTGGGTGGAGCGTGGAACTTCGATAAAGAGAATCGATTGCCTCCTCCAAAGAATTACACATGGCCTCCCTATCTTGAATTCGCTCCCGATGACATTGATCACAGTGTTGCCAAACAATTAGGGATTGATGCTCCAAGTACCTGGGCTACTACACGTGCTGGGGCACTCAAGGCGCTCGAGAATTTCATTGACAATCACTTTGCTGAGTTTGGCCCTTACGAAGATGCGATGCCAACAGATAACTGGGCACTTCATCATTCGCTTTTAAGCCCTTACATCAACAACGGGTTACTTCATCCTTCGGAGGTCATAGAGGCTGCCGTTGCTGCCTTTGATTCGGGAGCAATTCCAATTGCTTCGTGTGAAGGATTTATCAGGCAGATAATCGGATGGCGAGAGTATGTAAATGGGATGTATTGGTTTCTCGGCGAAGATTACCGAGAAAATAATCAGTTGAACGCTAATCGTCCCCTGCTGCCACTCTTTACCGATCCGAGTAAGACATCTATGAATTGTGTGAAATCTATTGTGAGCGATATCCAGGATCGCGCGTGGGTTCATCACATTCCACGACTCATGGTTTTAAGTAATTTAGCGTTGATCACTGGGAGCAATCCTCAAGAATTTCTTGATTGGATGCGTGAGAATTTCGTCGATGCCTCTGAGTGGGTGATGGTCCCCAATGTCATTGGAATGGGACTGCATGCAGATGGGGGAGCGATGATGACAAAACCTTATGCAGCAGGTGGTGCTTACATCTCGCGCATGAGTACATTTTGCAAGAGCTGTGCATACAACCCCAAGTTACGCGTGGGTGATACGGCTTGCCCATTTACAACGTTGTACTGGGATTTTCTTGATCGCCACCGTGAGGACTTTGCTAAGAATCACCGGATGAGCCAACAACTCTTTGGAATTAAGCGACTCTCGGATTTACCTGAGTTGAAAGAGAGGGCGGTAGAAGTATTACAAGGACTTGATCGCGGTGAAATTTAAGTAAGCGGTTCAATTCTTGCGCCATCACTGGGAAGTGATGTGAAGAAGCGAGGGGCATGAAATCCTGTGGAAGCAAATGAGACTCTGATGGCATCTTCGATCTCAGCAATCTTTGCCTGATCAGCCAAGGCAATCGCACTTCCGCCAAAACCACCACCGACCATTCGCGCACCAATGGCACCATGTGAGATCGCTGTTTCTACTGCGCAATTAAGTTCAGGGCAGGAGACTTCATAATCATCACGAAGTGAGTGATGGGATGCGCTCATCAATTGACCTAAAGTTGTGAAGTCTTTATCTGTGAGGGCATCAACTGCTTTCAGCACGCGAGCAATCTCTGTTACAGCGTGATGTGCTCGTTTGTACTCTTCGGCGGTTATCTGATCTTGTGCACTATCGAGTGCACTCAGTGATAAATCTCGAAGTGAGGCAATTTCTAGTTTTGCAACAACACTTTCACACGATTGTCGGCGCTGGGCATATCCACCATCAACGAGCGCGTGCTGAACCTGAGTATCAATAATGAGCAATTGCAGACCAGAGGCTGCCAAATCAAATGGCACTAAGCGTGTGTCAAGATCGCGGCAATCAAGTAAAAGCGCGGAACCTGACTTGGCCATAAGGGAGACAGATTGATCCATGATGCCGCACGGAACACCTACGTAATCGTTCTCCGCCTTCTGTGCCAGGAGCGCTAACTCTTTACGCGAATAGCCACATGCGAATAACTCATTGAGTGCAAAGGCGACAGCACATTCAAGGGCTGCAGATGAGGAAAGCCCTGCACCGAGTGGAACGTGACCGTCAATTTCAATCTCCACACCGCTTTGAATGTTAAGTGCCCAGATCACACCTAGGACATAACGCTCCCAATCCCCATCACCTCGTGGGTTCAAATGATCTAGCGAAGTTGTAATGAGGTGATCAGGGCGTTGGGCCGAACGAATGCGAATCTCTCGATCCTCACGCTTTCGAATGCGAGCAAAGGTGCGATCTTCAATAGCGAAAGGGAGAACAAAGCCCTGGCTGAAATCAATGTGTTCACCAATTAGATTCACACGCCCAGGGGCAGATGCGATTACATCAGGAGCGAGCCAGTCTGACATTTATAACTGTACGTCGCGTAATTGTCCGGCAGATTGTTCAGGCTTGAGATCCATAATGAATGCACCCATTGCTGACTCACTACCTGCTAAATACTTTAATTTGCCAGGGGCGCGGCGAACACTTGCAATCTGCCAATGTAGACGCAAGTACTCGCGTCCTTCACGCACCGGTGCTTGATGCCATGTTGCGATGTAAGCCATCGCTATTCCAAAGACTCCATCAAGACGTTTCATCACTTCAATTGAAATTGCTGGGAAGGCATCAGCTTGTTCTGCTGAAAGGCTAGCTAAATCTGCAACAGGAGAAAGGGGGGCAACGTGAATCTCGAATGGGTATCTGGCAGCGTATGGGACAAATGCCACCCAGTGTTCATTTCTAGCGATGATGCGATCACCATCGCGTAATTCGCGAGCAACGACATCATCAAAGAGCACTCGACCAGTCTCTTCATGATGAGCCTTAGCAACTTCTAACATCTTCTCCACTCGTGCAGGAATATATGAATATGCATAAATCTGTCCGTGTGGATGAAAGAGTGTAACGCCTACCTCTTCGCCGCGGTTTTCAAACGGTGCAATATGTCTAATATATGAATGAGTTGATAGTTCGCGCACTCGATCACGCCACGCTTCCATCAACGTGCGCACTTGTCTTTCAGAGAGATCAGCAAATGAGCCGCCGTGATTATCTGTAAAACAAATTACTTCACATTTACCTGCTGCAGTCCCAGCATCTGTGTCCGTTCCAAGAATGTCTGGAAGGGCCCAATCACCTTCTGGAGCGCGAAGTGAAGGAGAGCGATTGTCAAAGACGACTACTTCGTAACTACTATCTGGAATCTCGCTCAACAGATCTGAACGTGTGGGGCATAAAGGGCAGAGCTCTTTCGGTGGCAAGAAGACGCGACCTTGACGATGCGCTGCCATGACAACCCATTCATTGAGAAGTGGATCAAGTCGCAATTCACCAATGCCAGGTTGATCTTCAACAGGGCGAGTGTCGGATGCGGTACGAGTATGTGGCGCACTGTCGTAATAGCGAATAGTTCGCCCATCGGCCATGGGTAGATCGCTGCGAATAACTCCGCTATCGAGTTTGATCACCTGACTCATAATGGCACTACTCTAGCGATTGAGTTGGGAAAAAAATCAATTGACGCGGAACATCAGCCCTTTTGCCTCTGAATTCGATTAATTCTTGATCTGTTTAGCACAGCTATCGAAGGCAGGCTTTGGTTTTTCAGGAGTCTTCGTTGGCGTTGGTGAAGGCGTAGGAGTTGGCCCTTGTGTAATCACAAATTCAATAGGCGTGCGAATCTTTGCGTGAGTACCAGTGGCATCGACAAAGCCAATGTGACCTGGCCATGTTCCTGCCGGCAATCCCTTAATTGTTAATGTCCAAGCGCCGCTGGTAGAGCGATCAACTCTCTGATCAAGTAAGTTTTCTGGACGATTAGTTGCATTTGGATAGAAACGAACGGTTCCTGTCACAACGGGAAGTCCTGTTGGTCGAAATACTTCAACTTTTACTATGGCATTTTTATCGGTTGAACTGGCCCTCACTGATGTAATTGAAATCGTAGATGTTTCATTCTTAGGCATGAAATCTCCAGGTGCTGGTGTCCATGTTCCGGTTGCTAGCGCCAGGAAGTCATCTTGAGTTCCGCGAAAAACATTGAGGTCAAGCCTATTTCCAGGCACTCCATATTTAGGCGCAATGCCACATGATGTGTATTGCCAGATGATCCACTGTGAAGAGCAGTTAATCGAAGTCCACGAATGCACATAGCAACCACCAGGCTTGAGTCCAGGCTGTGCGATCGGATCTGCTGGATCAATTCCGTACTGCGCTAGCCACAATGGATATTGCGCAAGCTCTTCATCTCGGATCATCGCATTTTCCAAGAATGCTGGATATGAATAAAGAATTGGTGTGCGACCGGTTTTCTCTTTAACGATTGCTAGAAAAGTCTTTGCCCAGAGCGTTACAGCTTGTTTGCTTGCATACTTAACGCAACCAGTTTTATCGTAGAGAACGCAGTTATTTTCAAGATCAAGTGCGTAGGGAAGATCCATCTCGGTATATCCACCGAGTGCTGCTAAGCGCCATAGGACCTTCTGTGCTTGTGCTGCAGCATCACTCTTAATCTTTTCAGGATCCTTTGTATCAGGCATATATGCATAGTGATAAAAGCCTGTATATATCCCCGCAGCTTGTGCCGCTGAGCGATCCATGATCACGTACTTAAGTGCCAGCGCATCTGAATCATCTCTGGAATCAGATGCCTTAATCATGACAAATCGAAGTCCCGCTTTATATTTTTTAACAAAATCAATGGGTTCATCATTAGGGTGCTGCCATCTACTGACATCAGATCCGTGAATACGTCCACCTGGACCATTGGAATGAACCACTAAAGGCGATCCATCAATCATCTCTGGTGTGGGTTTGATGACGATCTCACGTGCAGTTGAGTAGAGAACCTTGCCAGAAACTCTCGCCTTTGCCCGGTACTTCATCTTTGCATCAAGGGCTGTTGCAACCGCAACTACTCGCCAAGTTCCAACCTTTGCACTCTTGGTTGAAAAACGAGTGTCTTGCCATTTCCCTTTGAGAAAAACTTGAACAGTTACTGGAACATTGGATCTGGCTGGCTTTATCTGTCCAAAGAGCGTGACAATAGGTTCTGAGCGACCTGGTGTTTGATTCAGTGACATGGTCAGCGTCGAGCCAGCAGCATAAGTTGGCGTTGAATATAGAAGTCCAGCGATGAGAGTCAGCGATAGAGCAATGAGAGATTTCTTCATGGAATTTGTCGAATCGCTAGCTCAACGTCAAAAATTTGCTTAATCGCGTCTTGGAGTAACTCCAATTGCTTCACTCGTGTATTGCTATACCCGTGGGCGCCACCGAATTTAGCGCTATCTGAGTAATCAAGAGTAAGAACTGAGTCTTCAAGTGAGGCAAGACGGGCATCAAAGAAGGCCATCCAGATGATGCGGTCATTCTTTTCAAGAATATCTAAGACTTCATTCCAACGTGAGCGCAGATCTGCCAACGTCAGGGATGTGCTCATGATCCTACTCTAGCAACCGAGATGGATTTAGAGGTGGCGAGGAGCACCTATGCACTTGAAGTATTCACCCGTGATGACAACTCGAAGATTCCTGGTGCGATCCGGTGAGACGTGAAGGTGCTGAGCAATTCGCGCCACGATCTGTTCCACTGATTTTTCGCTGACAAATCGAACCTTAGCGATCTCAGAATTACTTAACCCTTGCGCTAACAATCTCAATGTGGCGACTTGTATGTCAGTGAATTCATGGATAATGGATGCGATATTGCCTTCATATGTTGAAGCGTTACCTGTGACCCACTGAGCAGTCGCTGCGATAGAAGAAGATTCTAGAGATCGGATAATTGCAGAGTTAAGGATTGCTAAGTCGGCAATTGAGCTTTTGAGAATGATCTGCACTCCGCGCGGAATTGATGTGGCTGGAATACCTAGAAGTCGCAGATCTACGCAAGCGGTCATGATGACAATACCAAGTTCTGGATTTGTCTTTCTAAATCCAATGATCATCTCTATGACGTGCGAATCTGCAAACAAGAGATCAAAGAGAACAACTTCTGGTTGTAGCGACCTGAATGTATTCTCGGCGACAATCTGATTCTGGACCTCGGCCACAATGTTTACACCGTGAAGTCGAAGCGAGGCAGAGACTGTCATTAATTCAAAAGCATCTTCAGTAGCAATCATTACCCTAGGAAGCGTTGCAGTGCTCATAGATCACGGTAGCGCTCAGAAATGCATTCACCTTGCTCAACCGTGCTACTTAGCGAATCTTTCCAATCGCTTCTGGGATGTAATCGATTACCTGAGTTGCAGCGATCGGGCTACCCCTAGAGGCCAAAAGCGCTGCTGTGTTGTGAATAAACGCGGCACTTCCAATTCATCTGAGCCGCAGGGATTGAACGGTGCTGGATCGCAGGTATAGCATGATTGAAGAGTCTTGAAAGAAGGAGTTATTGAGTGAAAAGAATTGCGATTGCTGGAATCCTGACCGAATGTAATGACTTCACGAGTGCATTGATTACTGAAGATGATTTTGAGCGAGTTGAATTGTTACGCGGTCAGCAAATGCTAGAAAGAAGTGATGGAGTCGTCGGAGGAGCACTAAGCGAGTTAGCTAAGTACCCAGATTTTCTTCCAGTTCCGCTGCTTTTCACATCAACGATTCCTGGAGGTGCGCTGACTGACCAATGCTTTACAAAATTTCATGACGAGATAATAGAACTTACAGAACAAGCCGGCCAGCTCGATGGTGTTTTGTTGCTTTTGCATGGAGCGGCGGTATCGGTGAGCGTGGCTGATATCGAAGGTGAGTTGCTGCAATCAGTTCGCAAGGTAGTGGGCAATGACATTCCCATCATGGTTACTCTTGATTTACACGCCCATATCACCGAGAAGATGGTTTCCTTGTCGACTGCATTATTTGGTTGGGAAACATATCCGCATATGGACTCATTCACAACTGGTGCCCGAGCAGCCAAACTCATTGTGAGAACGATTAACAAGGAAGTTTCTCCAGTACAAGTCATGGCGCGCGTACCGGTGCTGACAAGTGCCATCAATGCTTCCACCGAAAGACCTGGCCCATTTTTTGATTTGATGAGAAAAGCAAAAGAATGGGAGAGCGCAGGAAAGTGTCTCTCTAGTAGCGTTTTCTTAGTACACCCATATATCGACCGTCCCGAAATGGGTAGCGGTGCGCTCATAGTTACCGATAATGATCCCGAAACCGCCGCCACAATGGCGCGGGAGATTGCGCAAGAATATTGGGATCGCCGACAAGAATTCGAACCTGAAGTTTGGAAAGCTGATGCCGCAATTCGGGATGCGATTAGCAAAGCGCCCAGCAGGTCAGTGCTTACTGAGGTTGCCGATACCTGCGGCGGAGGGTCAGCCGGGGATTGTGTAGCGGTACTTCGCGCATTGCTTGAGATTGACGCAAATATAAAGGCAATCTATCCAGTTGTATCACCTCATGCGGCCGCAACAGCGATTGCGGCGGGAATTGGATCAGAAGTTCAACTATCTGTTGGGGCGGAGATAGATAAAAAGTGGGGACCACCGGTAAGTCTTACAGGTCGCGTATTAAAAACAAGTGACGGAGATTTTATGTATCAAGGTGGAGTGTGGGACGGTGCTAGTGGTCATATGGGTCCCACTGCTGTCGTGAGAGTGGGTGCAATTGATATCGTCATTGCAACTTTTCCAACGTATGAATGGCGAGATGAACAATATCGTTCATTGGGATTAGATCCAGCCGATTATCAGTTGATCGTGGTGAAGAATCCGATGAATTACTTTATGACCTACAGTCCAATTGCTGATAATTTCTATGTGATTGATTCTCCAGGACCGACTCCAGCTACCTGCAAATCACTGGTCTATAAGCTGATGCAACGGCCATTCTTCCCCTTTGATGATTCCATCCCAGGTGGCCCAGTAAAAACCTTTTAAAGATTTTATTCGGCAGATAGTTTTTAGTGAAGAGTTACATCCGCTGATCCTTGTACCCACCCTGTAAATCGAATATCGAGTGAGGTACTTACAGGGCTGGCGCAGTGAGGTCCTGCTCTCCATGACCGCGCTGGATCAATGGGTGCGACTCTGATCAATTGATCTTCGTCTCCACAGCGGGCACGAATAGTCAGCGCATTTCCCGCGCGACTTGCGCGAATGGTCACTTCTTTGCCCATCCAGTGGGGGACAGGTGCCAGTGACCAATCTGAATTAATTGCCGTGACGACCGCACCGACTTGAGGAAAACCATCCGCACTTTCCACACCGGCTTTGATCCAGTGTTCGTTATCGCTATAAACAATTACTCCAGCCTGATCAAACTGTCCGACGTAATCCAAAATGAAAGAAATTTCCATAGCCGTGCCATCAGAAAAATCTTTCACCAGAGCATGACCTGAGTCATGAATAAATCCATATGAAGTGTTTCGCCAGAAGTCACTTTCGTGAGCAGCGGTAACAAGGAGGTGGTCAGAATCTTCAACTGAGTTAACTGGCGGATTGATCCACACACCTTGGCCCCAGGCAATCTTCATCATGGTTTGATCTTACAGACCAGAACTTTTCGTGGCATTATGCGACCATGCGCATCGCCGTCTTTTGTTCAGCTTCTACCAAGATTGACCAGAAGTATGTTGATTTTGGTTTTGAGGTAGGAAAGGCAATTGCAGAGCAGGGTTGGGATGTTGCGTGGGGTGGCGGCACCCTGTCCATGATGGGCTCGGTTTCGCGCGGTGCTCGCAGCGTTGGCGGGAAAACATTTGGAGTTATTCCCCAGAAACTTGTGGGCAAAGAGTTTGCTGATGAAGATGCCACAGAATTGTTTATCACCGAATCGATGCGTTCTCGAAAGGCGATGCTGGAAGATCTCTCCAACGGATTTCTGATTTTGCCTGGCGGGATTGGCACGATGGAAGAGTTCATGGAGATCTGGGTTGCACGGCATCTTGGTTATCACCAGAAACCTATCGTTATCTGTGACCCATTTGATTTTTACCGTGACCTTCGCACTTTTCTCAATACTTTAAAGGATGAGCGCTTTACTAGTAGCGCCCATGACGAGCTCTTGACGTGGGCAACTGAGATCCCGGCAGCTATGACCGCTTTTCGAGGCTCAATGAGGCCTCCCAATCTGATTTAGGGTCCTGAATCTGGCTGGACCATCAAGAAAATATCCTATATTTTCCTGCCAAATTCCATTGACACCTTATATTGCCATCTCTACCTTTACCCCATGAGTGCGAAGACGCTGGCTGGTTCACCACTGCGCGGATTTAAATCAATTCTCGAAGGTAAGTACTTTGCATGGATTCTCTTAGCGCCAAGCATGATTCTTGTTGTCGCATTTATTTTCTACCCGCTTTACCGCGGTGTTTATTTAAGCCTTACTCGAACTGTCTTGCTCGAAGGGCCTGACTCCACATTCATTGGTCTCGAAAACTTTCGGCAGATGTTTAGGGATTCACTCTTTCTTCTTGCAGCAAAAAACACTCTTATCTTTATGGTCGTCGGTTTGATTACACAACTAGCCGTTGGTCTTGGTGCAGCGATGTTACTCAGTCAAGATCGTAAATACATTGGCTTGATCAGAGTGCTCGTCGTCCTGCCTTGGTTTACGCCCCCAGTTGTGACTGCGTATATGTGGCGCTTTATCCTTGATCAGAATTCGGGTGTTTTGATCAAAATGCTAGAAGGCGTTGGTATCTCTTTTGGACCGGCTGGTCTTTGGAGTAACCCTGAACTTGCAATCTACGCGGTCCTCTTTGTGGATCTGTGGGCTTCTTATCCATTCTTTATGCTTTTCTTACTCGCAGCGATCCAGGGAATTCCCAAGGATATGAGAGAGTCAACTGCAGTCGATGGTGCAAATAGCTGGCAGCACTTTAGATATGTGGTTTTGCCTCTGATTTCACCGGTGATTGTTGTTTCATCGATTCTGGGTGTGATCCACTTGATTAACTCTCCGACTCTTGTTCTGCTGATGACAAATGGTGGACCTGGAGATAGCACGACAGTGCTGCCACTGCTTGCCTTCCAGATTGCCTTCCAAAGCTATGACTTTGGCTATTCTTCAGCCATTTCGGTAGCGGTATTGGCCGCAATCGCTGGTTTTGCCATGGTCTACATCCGTTTTGCTAAATTCGGAAAGGAAGACTAATGACTGCCTTGAAGAAGAAGCGCCCAGTTTCTTATCACTTAGTAAATATTGGCATTGGATTCCTGGCGCTATTTGCAATTCTTCCTATCATTTGGACTTTCTACACATCACTGCGAACGAATGTGGATATTAATAAATTTCCAACAAAATTTAGTTTCTCGAACTTAAGTTTTGACGCTTACTTTGGTGTATGGCGGGATACCAATTTTCCAATGCTGATAAAAAATAGTCTTATCGTCAGTACGATGACTGTGATTATCAGTTTGGCTCTAGGTACGTTTGCCGGTTACGCGCTATCAAGAAGTAAGTTTCGAGGACGTCAAGGTGTGCTCTTGGTATACCTAGCAATTCGTTTAGTCCCCGGTGTTCTGCTACTGATTCCTATGTATCTCTTTATGAATAGGTTGGGACTTCTAGATAGCTACATCGGATTAACGCTTGCGTATACAACCTTCACTTTGCCGGCAACGATCTGGTTGATGAAGGGGTTCTTCGATTCCCTGCCACCGGATTTAGAGAACGCTGCTCGCATCGATGGTTGCTCACGCATGGGTGCAATGTGGCGTATTTCGATTCCGCTAGTACTTCCCGGCCTTGCCGCAACAGGCACGTTGACTGCCATCACTGCCTGGAACGATGTTCTCTTTGCTCTGTTACTTACTTCATCAGATCGCACGCGAACCTGGCCAGTGGGCTTGCGCGAGATGATCGGGGAGTTCCAGCTTCCGTGGGAGGCGCTCACCGCCACCTCAATCTTGAGCCTCTTACCAGTGGTGATCGGCTTTGCCCTCGTTGGGCGCAAGATGGTCGCTGGAATCACCGCAGGAAGCCTCAAAGACTAGGCAAAAGGTCTGATCTGGATCGTATATTTTCTCTGTAAAGATCCTATATTTTCCTCGCGTTTTCTATTGACCTTCTATTCATGAGTTATTAACCTCAGTACACGCCTTACATCGGGTGGGGCACGCATAGAAAGAAGTTCATTATGCAGAACTTTATTGGCAATCTCTCCCGCAGAACTCTATTTAAGTTCAGTGCGGTTGCGGGAACTTTGGCAACGCTGGGAACCTCAGCGTCATCTGCCTTCGCAGCTCGCGTAAATAAAAAGGGCACAGGCAAGATGACCTACTGGAACCACTTCACAGGTGCTCCAGAGCGCGCGGCATTTGCTGAGACAACTGAAGCGTTTAAGAAAGCATCACCTGCTATCGAAGCTGACATTCAAACAGTTACTAACGATGACTGGATGGCTAAGTACATCGCATCGACAACTGCAAAGAGCGGTCCAGATGCTGTCATGATCGATGTCACTCGCTTCACCGATATGTTACGTATTGGTGGATTGCGCGATATCACTACCTACAACAAGCAGTGGCCAGGTGCCGCTTCTGTTGCGGGAGACACTCCTGCATTTAGCTTCAACCGTAAGGTCTATGGCGTTCCATTCTTTACATTCATCGACTGGACTTATTACCGCAAAGACTTCTTTGAGGCTGCTGGAATCAAGAAAGAGCCAACAACAATGGCTGAATTCCGCGAAGCCGCTATTGCGTGTACCAACCCAAGCAAAGGTCAGTACGGATTTGCGATGCGCGGAGGATCAGGTGGCGGTGGATTTATCGTCAACGCTCTCCACGCTTACAACGGTTCAATCATGTCACCTTCCTTTAAGGCAACATTGACACTTGATGCCGCAGTCGAAGCGATGCGTTTCTGGGTTAATTTGGCTGTCAAAGATAAGGCTGTTGTTCCAACAGTTGCGACAGATGGTTATGCTCAAATCTTCAGCAACTTCTACCAAGGCAAAGCTGCGATGGTGATGCACCATGGTGGAAGCTTTATCGATGTAGGCAAGAACCTAAAGTATGGTTCTGAAGTTATGACACTTGCACGACCAAAGGGTCCAAAGGATCAATTTGGCTTCCAAGCGCCTCTTGCAAATGGTGTCTTCCAGCATACGAAGAACCCAGATGCAGCATTTGAATATGCCTCATTCTTGGGCAGTCCTGCAGCTCAGACGGTATTCCTCAAGGGCACCGGTTACTTCCCAACTTCAACCGCTGCAGCGTCAGATAAGTTCATCGCCGACAATCGTCAGTTTGATACTGCCATTGCTAGCCTTGCATCTTTGCCAAAGACATACACATTCCCAGGCCTCACAGCATGGCGTGATCTCACATGTCTTCCTGAGTTCCAGAAGTGTCTCATCGGAACACAGACCCCTGAAGGTGCTGCAAAGATTATCGTCGACAGACTCAATGTAGTTGCAAAGGCAGCAGCGACTGCCAACCGCAAGTACTACTCTGACAATCGCGGTAAGTAAGTACGACTCCTAAGGCAAACCCCTCGCGCATCTGCGCGAGGGGTTTGCCTTTGCACAAATAGTTAAACCTCAGCCAAGATTGCAGCTGCTAATCCGTGAAATGAGCCGAACTCTGAAACGTTCAACTTCTTGACTCTCGAGTCAGACCCTAGAGAGTCAAAGGGTTCATCGCCAGCACCACCTGTTCCGACTACAAGGATTTTTTTCGCGGCAACGTCCTGCCCCTTGAAACTCTCCCAATCCTTGAGGAAAAATCCTGACTGGTTTGAGACCAGATCAATTAAGAATGAGATGAGAACTGGGTTGGCAGGAATAAGACAGATTTCATGTGGATCAGCAACATCATTAAGTGATGGCACATTACCTTTAAATAGTGGTTCATGGGTACCTAGCGCCTCACTAATGGTGGGGATCATTCCGAAGACTTCTTGCACTTTCTGCAGGATCTCGGCAACGGAGCTCTCATGGCTCAGATCAAATTCAGTTGATATTGCCCGATGAAAATCCGAATCGGTTGCCACATTTATAACGGGTGTGACTAACGTTCCTGAGGGGTATTGATCTTCTGCAACGAATGAGAGGATCGCATGCGAACCTTCCAGCGCTAAAGATGACAACTGGCCTTTATCTCTTGGGCTCATCTGATGAAGGCGCACAGCAAATTTGTTCTTCTCTAGGAGGGCTACGAGTTCAGTCAAACATGCAGGTTCTTCTTGATAGGCAATAGTGAGATCACTCTCTTCAATGCGATCTATACCCGAAAGTGCCATTGTCTTTAACTCTTGCGCAGTTCCTAGAGCCAGATTTGTTGCCATCTCCAGATCGGCAAAATCATCGATAACTATGTACTCACAAGGAGTTCCGATGGCTTGAATCTCTGCTGCAGTCTCTGCTGCTGAAATCGATTCATCGCCAACTGCGATGATGAAGATTCCTGCGGTATGTCTATGGCGTGCCAATTGAGGTAGAAAGGTGTGGACCACTTCGTTCATTGAAGTGAGATCACTGGCAAGAGTGTGATTCTCAATCAAGGTAAGCGATGCATCGATTGCTATCGCACGGGTGAAGCCAGATGCTCCGCGGGAAAGTGGAATGACGTAGTACTTACTCCTGATGCCAACTCCGTGCGCGTGCCTAAACCCAATAAATGTTTGAGCCTTTTGCTTGCCCCGTCCAAAGAATTTCATAGTGAGAAATTATCTCACGACCGGTTCGGTAGAGAGTTACTACTTGACCATCGATTCAACTGCCGCCTCGATGATCGGAAGAGCCTCATCAACATTCTGCAAGAAGGATGCTCCTACATGGATCCAGACATCGTTGATCAGGAGATTAATTGCCCAGACGTGCATCTCATCGGCTGATGTTGAGCCCTCTTTGAGGATTACCGCATCGGTCTCATTGATCCCTGGTAGATCTATCTGAACTTGCCCTTGCTCTAACCACTGAGTCTTTTTGCTATCCCAAAGATTATCTACATTCGATGCCCACATCACTGTGCCACCAACTTCGGCAACTTGAATGCCGTAAGTACAGGCAATTCCACCAGCCTCATAAATGTCGTAAAGATCTGTACCCGGTGATGGTTGCCAATCTGTTGGAACATATTGCGAGCCTTCTACTTGATCAGCAAAGGCTTGGATCACTAGCTCTTGTTCGCACGATACTGGGGGAGTCAGTTGCGCCATCTTCCCATCAGAAGTTTCTTGGGTAGGAGAAGAGCACCCAACAACGAGAATTAATGAAGCAGCAACAACTAGAATTTTTCGCATGGCTGTACGGTAGTTCAAAAAGATGAGGAATGTCTGTGAGGGCACTGATCGGTAGGTGTCATACGATTATTCGGTGAAAAAAGCCAAGCGCCTTGGACTCAGCTTCATGCTGTGTGGAGCATTGATTCACCCTCCCACACATGCGATTGCATCCGAGAAGTTCAATTGGAAGATTAAGAAAGAAGAGACAAGGCGAAGCACCGCTGGCTATTCCGACTCGATGTCCTATGTTGTCGGCGCATCGATTAAGTTCAAAATCAGTTGCCCTTCGACGGATTTCTATCTAGAGGCTATTCGAGTGGGTTATTACGAAGAAGGTCAAGGTAAGCGAATCTTTACTTCAAAAAAGACTCGCTGCCTAGATCAATCAAAGCGTGACTCACAGTATTGGAAAGCCAATCTAGAGATCAACACGAGTTCATTTCCACACGGAATGTACCTTTTTGTTATTCGGGATAGCGACAAATACTCAAGCTATATCCCAATCATTTTGAGAGAGAAAGTTGCTAAAGCTAAGGCAGTATTTTCAGTTCCCACGATGACAATGCAGGCCTATAACAGCTGGACTGGTGCCGATACTTACGGCGGGCCGGACGGATTTAAATCTCGCCTACGGGTAGTTGACTTCAGAAAACCCTTTGATGAAGGTAATGGAGCGGGCAAATATCTTCGCTATGTCCATCCTCTAATCGTCTACATTGAAAAGCTCGGACTTGATGTGAGCTATGTTGCTGACACAGATCTTCACTTTGATAAGAAACTACTCGCAAACAAAAAAGTCCTCATCACCGCTGGCCACGATGAATACTGGACGATGCAAGAGCGTGAAAATGTCATCGAAGCTCGCAAGCGCGGACTCAATACAGTCTTCTTCGGAGCAAATGCAGGGTATTGGAATACGCGACTTGTGAGATCAAACCCTGATAGCCATTTAGTAATGGAGATTTTTAAGTCGGCGGAGGAAGACCCCAATAAAGAGAACTCCACAATTAAATTCCGCGACCTGGGTAAACCAGAACCTGAACTCACTGGTTTGGAATATAAGTGCTTTCCGGCGAGTGGAAACTTGGAGTTAAAAGAGCCGCAATCTTTTATCTTTCAAGGAGTTACAGACTTTGAAAATCTTGATTTAGAGGGGCTTGTTGGGCCCGAAGTAGATTCTCTCCTCTCAAGTTCTTCAACGATGGGAACTGTAATCAACTTAGCCGAAGCAAGAGTGAGATGCGGTACCAAATGGTATGCCCCTCGTTTTGGTCGAATGAATATGATTCTTGTGACATCTGATGGAAGTGCTGGTGGAAATTTCTCCACTGGAACAATGGGATGGGTAACCAAAGGCCTGAGCGCTCCAGAGAAATCTGACATCGGAGAATTCACTCGCGTTGTGAGTAAAAACGTTCTTGAGAAAGCGTTACAAGGCCCACTTCGAAAGTAAGCGATGGTGGGACGGGTCGGACTTGCTCACTTGCAATCGACACCTCTCGATGACAAGGCGATTGCCATAAACATCAATCCTCCGAGTTAAATTAGCTTGGCTTGACCCCACAAGAAATTGTGCGAGTTGCACCACTTCCCCCAGTGATCGAGACACGCAGGCCTGCAAAAACTTTCGAGACTGTTTTACCCTTTGAGAGGCCTTTGTAGTTCGCCTTTATCCAATCGATGGAGCTGTACATGACGTCGGGGTCAGCGTTGGTAGCCTTCCCCACGCACCATCCGGAGTGAAACTCAAGATTTGGATATGCCGTAGCATTCTTTGCAGTAAAACTTGCGTAACTCAACGCTTGATCTGCATTTCCGTGAAGATAGATTTCCATGTTTGATTTAGTACAACGTGCAAAAATTTCTGTCTTTTTAGAACTTGGATCGAATCCATTTTTGCATTTGTATTTATTCAAATTAGTGACTGTGCTTTCTAGTATTTCTGTGTATTCAGTCATGTAAAAGAAGTTAGGATTTGGAAGTGTTGGCTCTGTAGCGTTTGCGGTGAAGCTCAAGCCTGTCGAAGCAAGAATTACGGGAATCAATACGCGGCATATTTTTTTCATGCCACAATTGAACAGTCCTCAGATGAGATCTCCAAGATGCTGACTAGTCAGCTTTTGTACGGGTAAGAATTACAGGGGTGACGACCCGTTGTAATTTCACTGAACTACTTGAGGTAAGGATCGAAAGTGGGACGGGTCGGACTTGAACCGACGACGACCGAATTATGAGTTCGGGGCTCTAACCAACTGAGCTACCGTCCCGTGTGGGGCTTGACCGAACTTTACTGCACTTATTCCTTTGCAACTTTTCTCTTCGTGATTTTCTCTCGCTGAAATCCACGCCTGCCCCAGAATTCCCAGAGCCCCATGGTTGAAAGAATGAGAGCGAAGCCAAATAGAAGGTCTTCTAGCGGGGCTGCGGCTATGCGGGTGCCGATGATTGTCTCTGGGTCGTACATCACGATTGCTTGGCCATCTTCGCGGTAGTGAGTCAGCCACCAATTTGTCATCAATTGGAAGGGCAGAATAATCGAATAAGAAATCCAAAAAGCGACTCGGGTGAGCAGTGAATTTTTAAAGACAAATAGATCAATCATCACAGCGATGAGAACCGCGGCAATTGCAAGATCGCTATAGATCATTTCTCATCCTTTCCGAACTCTTTTTCGCGCAGATGAGGCTTTACAGTTGTTACGCCTTCAATTGTTAATATCGCAGCCATCGGTACGATGATAAAAAAGAGAAATTCTTCAAGTGGAATTCCGTATGGCCCATAGATGCCAAGCATCCGATCGCGATTAAAAAACCAATGGCCTTGAGAAATAGCGTATGCATCCCAGATTAGAAAAACGGCGCTAACAGGAAGGATGCTGATGAGCGCTCTCTTCCAACGGCGTAAAACACCAGTCTTTAAGACCACTTCTAGCCAGAACGAACCACAGACAGTGAAGGCGAGCATCGCCATGTATCCAAATTTCTCCACGCCAAATCCTCTCATAAACCTCTTTGGTAGGGTTGGTTACAAGGGGGTTCGACATGAAATCTGGTGAGGTGAAACTCTTCGAAGGCATCAGAAGTTTTTCAAGTGTCGCTATCCTCGCTGGAATAATCCTTTCATTGATCTTCTCGCAAACATTGGGAGAAAGTTCTATGCAATGGCAGGTGGCGATTGCAATCGCGGCCCTAGCTATAGGAATCCCACATGGGGCCCTTGATCACCTTGTTACATTGCCGAAATCACGACCGCTTGTGATGGCGGGCTTTATCGCGATCTATGTTCTAGTTGCGATCGCAGCTGTGATTGCGATCTTGAACTTCAACGTTGTTGGTTTCATCTTTGTATTGGTGATGAGCGCAGTCCACTTCGGAATTGGTGATGCTGCCTTTATCAGTGAACTTGATCGCAGGCGACCAATGTCAGTGCGACTTCCTCGCGCAATCTATGCGGTCAGCGCGGGTTCAATCCCGGTTCTGATCCCACTAGTAAATAGCGCAAGTACAGATGCGTTGGCACAGGTAAATCCCGCGCTGATTGATTGGCACCAGGGGTATGACCAAGAGATTCTGACGGCGGTGATTACTATCGCGTGTGTATCAATCGCCCGATTAATGGTGAGGAAACGTTATCGAGAAGCTGTTGATATTGGATTACTTCTTGCTTTAGCTCTTCTTACCCCACCTCTGATCGCCTTTGCTCTCTACTTTGGATGCTGGCATGCGATGAGACACACCGCTCGCCTGACTCTTTCGCTAGAGACATCACAGCGCGCATATGCAGATGGGAATACTCGATCAGCATTTCTTAAGGCTGTAATTCCAGGAATTCCAGCGCTATTAGGAACTTTTTTTATTGCGGGTGTGTTAGCAATTCGCGGACAAGAATTTACTGATGATTTCTTATGGATGGCCTTGGTAATTGTGTGGGCGCTCACTGTCCCTCATATGGCAGTTACGGCAAAACTTGATCGCCGCGCATTAACCTAAGGGTATGAAAATACGCATAATTATTTCTTCCTTCCTTTTCCTGACCTGCCTTGCTCCTGTGAGTGCCCAAGCCGCACCTGTATATGTCTTTCCAGTACGAGGCTGCGAAGTCAACTATGCACGCGCGCATCACGATTATGCGGCAACAGATATTCTCGCGAAGGCGGGCTGTGCATTTGTAGCACCTATTGATGGTGTGATTGATGAAGTCAGTCGCGTTGATACATGGTCTGGAAAAGTAAATGCTGGACTAACTCGTGGCGGATTATCGGTGTCGTTGATTGGTGTCGATGGGGTTCGGTATTATGGATCTCATCTGCTTCGCGTTAATAAAGATATGGTGCCGGGTCTTGCAGTCAAAGCCGGACAGCGACTTGGTTCAGTGGGATCTACTGGTAGTGCGCGCGGTACCGCACCACATTTGCACTTCGGGATTTCTTGGCCAACACCAGCAGAAACATGGTGGGTTCGTCGCGGCGTTGTTCATCCATGGAAGTATTTAGATGCGTGGAAAGCCGGAAAAGATAAGTCGCCGGCTAAGGAAGTAGAGGCAGCGAAGTTGAAGATGGGCGAACTTCCGCCAGAACCAAAAAAGTAATCCCCTAACAACCTAGAAGTAGAAAAGAAGAAAGCCCCGCTCAATGAGCGGGGCTTTCTTGTAAAGCTAGCGGTGTGCTTAGTTAGCGTTCACTGCATCGGCCTGAGGACCCTTTGGACCCTGTACGACCTCGAATGAAACTGACTGACCCTCTTCAAGGCTCTTGTAACCGTTTCCTTGGATTGCTGAGTAGTGAACGAATACATCTTGTCCGCCACCATCAACTG
>CAEZWL010000009.1_pt1 | contig 42026 bp, 46 predicted proteins | sample 7264991 | NCBI WGS metagenome assembly CAEZWL01 (sample SAMEA6813881, study PRJEB35770) | uncultured Candidatus Planktophila sp. | biome: Freshwater; feature: Freshwater reservoir; material: water | place: Czech Republic | collected 2015-11-04 | depth 0.5m m | reverse complement strand
TTGGAATGTTGATTATTTCTGGGCTGCCACAAGTGGAGGATCATCTCTTTGCAGTCGAAGTTGTCACTGAGTTTTTAGCGCGTAAAGGAGAACTCGCGTGAGCATCTGGATCTGCGGGGAAGTACTGATTGATATTTTGCCAAGCGGTCCAGTTGTTGGCGGTGGGCCGGCTAATACGGCAAAAGCGTTGGCGCGACTTGGACATGATGTGCACTTTATCGATGGCATATCAAGTGATGCCTATGGGCAATCAGCGCGCGCAGAGTTGTTACGTGATGGTGTGAATTTAGATTTAGCGCTGGCAAGTGATAAACCAACATGTACCGCCACGGTCACACTCGATGCCGCCGGTGCTGCTTCATATGAATTTCTCATTGATGGCACCGCCACCTTTGATTTTTCTGCCTCGTGGTTGCCTGATCCTTATCGCTATCAACCACAGGTCTTACATATCGGAACACTTGTTACCGTGATTGAACCTGGCGCATCCGCGCTCTATGACTGGGCGATGCAGGTGGCTGAGTATGCACCGATTGTCTTTGATCCAAACATTCGTCCATCAGTGCAACCAGATCGTGATTTATACGAGGCCGCTGTTGAGAAATGGGCAGCGTTATCTGCAGTTATTAAGGTCAGCGATGATGATTTAGCCTGGTTATTCCCGCAGTCATCAATTGATGATGTGGCCAATCGTTGGATTAGTGATGGGGTCTTCTTAGTTGTTGTCACGCGTGGTGCCAATGGTTTAGTTGGCTTTACCGCAGATGGTCGCGTTGAAGTACCGGGTGTGAAAGTTGATGTCGTCGATACTGTGGGTGCAGGCGATACAGTCGGTGCGATTGTTGTGGAAGCAATGGTTACGCACGGTTTAATTGAACTTCGTGGAGAACTTTTGCGAAGTGTTCTTACGCGCGCGGCAGCAGCTGCTGCGATTACCTGTTCACGGCAAGGTGCTCAGCCCGCGTATAAGCATGAACTACCAAGTATTGAGGTGAAGTAATGCAATACATCGACGATGCTGATTTTCAGATTCGAATCGATGATGATCAAGGGGCGAATATCGCATCCGTTGTTTGGCGCGAGATGGAATTTGCCTTGCCCTTTCGTGGATCGCCACTGAATTACGGTTGGTACAGCCTTGCACCATGGGCGGGGCGGATTCGAGACGGTCTGATTACTTCGCCAACAACAGGTGAGCATCAATTACCAACAAATCTCATGCCACCACATGCAATACATGGATTCGGTTTTGTTTCATCGTGGCAAGAAATTGGTCCTGGTCGATCGCTACTGCATCTACCAAAACCGTATGGTGGTGCGACGGTAGAACAGAAAGTTGAAGTGCTCGATGATGCGATTCGTTGGTCACTTGAATACGATGCCGGCGATTGTGATCTGCCTGCATGGTTAGGTTTTCATCCGTGGTTTCCACGTGAACTTGATCGCGGCGGACAACTTGAGTTGGAATTTTCTGCAGAGAAGATGCTCAAGCGCGATAGCGAAGGTATTGCCACCTCTGAATTAATCGCACCGGGTCGCGAGCCTTGGGATGATGCATTTACCGGTATTCGCGGGACGCCAGCGCTGATTTGGGAAGATGCTGCGCGCATTGATATTGAATCAGATGCGCCATGGTGGGTTGTTTATACTGAAGATTCTGATGCGATCTGTGTAGAGCCACAGACTGCCCCACCTGATGCGGCAAATCTTGGAATTCGTGGCGAACATTACCTAGAAGCGCTCTTTGTATTTACTGCAATCTAGTTAATTTTCTAGGCAATTACATAAGATAACGCTATGGCTACTGTGATTAATCGCGAGCATTTAAAGAAGTTGCGCGCCATTGAAGATGCACGCTTTCTTGATGCCCATAAGAAATCAGCGCTTGAGTTCGAGCGTTCAAAGAAAGTGATGCACGAAGGTGTTCCGATGTCGTGGATGGCTAAGTGGCCTGGTGATCACGCGGTTTTTGTGAAAAGTGCCAAGGGTGCTCACTTTGAAGATATTGATGGCAATACATATATTGATTTTTGCTTAGGTGATACCGGGTCAATGACCGGCCACTCACCTGATGCCACAGTAGCCGCGATTACAGCACAGGCGGCAAAGGGAATTACGGCGATGCTACCGACCGAAGATGCTTCGATCGTCTCTGCCGAACTTGCCGCACGCTTTGGTCTGCCGTTGTGGCAATTTACTGTCACCGCCACCGATGCTAATCGCCATGTGATTCGGTACTGTCGCATGATTACGGGGCGATCAAAGATTATTGTGATTGATAAGTGTTATCACGGAAGCGTTGATGAAACCTTTGCAACCTTAGATGCACAAGGTGCGACGATTAAGCGCGATGGAAATATTGGCGCTCCTGTTGAACTGGCGCAGACAACGCGCGTTGTTGAATTTAATAACTTGGCTGCCATGGAAGCTGCGTTGGCACATGGTGATGTGGCTGCGATCTTGATGGAGCCTGCGATGACAAATATTGGAATTGTCTTGCCAGAAGATGGTTATCTGGTTGGGGTGCAGGATTTAGCGAAGAAATTTGGCGCATTATTGATTATTGATGAGACACATACGATCTCAGTCGGCTTTGGTGGAATGACGGCAGATCTTGGTCTTAAGCCTGATTTCTTTACGATTGGTAAGGCAATTGCTGGCGGTGTTCCGGTGGGAACATTTGGAATGACCCATGCTGTGGCTGATGCGATTAAAGCAAAGGTGCAGTTAGAGATTATCGATACTGGCGGGATTGGTTCGACGTTGGCGGGAAATGCTTTATCACTTGCTGCAATGCGTGCGACCTTAGGTGAAGTGCTTACACGCGAGGCTTTTGCGCACATGATCGCGTTGGGTGATCGTTGGTCTGATGGCGTTGATGCGGCGATTACCAAGTATGACTTGCCATGGCATTGCAATCGATTGGGTGCACGTGGTGAGTACATATTCGCTCCCGATGCTCCGCGCACAGGACAAGAGGCGGCCGATGGTGGTGATTTTGAACTTGAGCAGTACATACATCTGCGTTTACTTAACGATGGAATCTTAATGACGCCATTTCACAATATGGCGTTGATGTCACCTGCAACGACTGCGGCAGATGTTGATGCGCACAGTGCGATCTTTGACAAGATCTGCGCTGATTTAGTAGCGGGCTAAATTTATTAGGGAATAAAAGTGTGCGGGCATAAAAATGTCCCCGAGCGATTTAGCGTTAGCCAGTGATCTGATCTCGGGGCCCTAGGAAGAGCATACACCGAGTTGGTGACAGATAAACCTTGAATAAAAGTCCCCGAGCGATTTAACCGAAGCCAGTGATCGTTCTCGGGGTGCTGGGTCAAGTATATTCATAAGAGTCAACTTAAAATACTGTGGACAACTATTTTTGAATGTCGGTGATCTCCTGCATTGTGTGCTCGTGATCAATAGAGATGTCGAAATTCACCTACAGAAGTTTAGCGGACTCTATGTGCAGCTTGGAGTACTAGAAAAACTACTCAGAGTAGTAATTCCACAGTCATTAGGATCTAATCCTTATGATTCATATGACTTGGAATGGATGAATAAATTACCTGTAGATCAGGAAAATGATAAACGCTATCGAAAAGCATTGATTAGAAGAAAACTGGAGCGGAAGAACCAACTCTTAAATATTACAGATTTGCTCCCTTTCAGTTTTTGGAAAAACATTCTTCATAGTCGCAATTACACCTCACTATGGATTCCTTATACACACACGATTTTAGGCTCCTCGGGAGATTCAAAGACTTTTCCTATTTATACAGAGTTGGAATCTCGGATCTATCTTGCCCACAAGGACCGAAATCTAATCGCGCACTACAACACCTCACTTATAAAAGGTCTTGATAAAAGCTTGGAGAATGTCCGGTGGCTTCAAGAAGCGATGGGGCTAGTTAAAGCCGAGTGATGTGTAGAGGCCTTTGCCGGCCTCGTTATCGGCATCAACGTACAAGATTGATTGCTTGATGCCCTTGTTACGTAGGTAGATCAGCCCTTCGTTGCAGACTGTTTTGCCGATGCCCTTGCCGTGCTCTTCTGGGTCGACACCGATGACGTACAGCTCACCGACGGGATCGGCATTGACAAGATCTTGGTGAATCTTTGTCCAGCAGAAGCCGACGATGGTGGAATCGTGCAAGCAAAGGAAGAAACCAGATGGATCAAACCAAGGTTCACTCATACGGTTTTCAAGATCTGCCATTACCCAATTACCTTGATCTGGGTGATTAATAAAAATTCTATTGTTGAGTGCAAGCCACGGTTGCGCATGTGTGGCGGCATCAAAGGTGATAAATGTGTAGGGATGTGGAATGTGTTCAATCGGATCATTGAGTGAACGCGAGAGTTTGAGAATATGGCGCATTAGATGCGCTCAGCTACGGGGCTATCTTTTCCATTCGATGGAAGTGTGAAGCGATAACCAACGTTGCGGACAGTTCCGATAATTGATTCAAACTCTGGGCCAAGTTTTGAACGAAGGCGACGAATATGAACATCAACTGTGCGAGTACCACCGAAATAGTCATAGCCCCAGATCTCTTGCAGTAACTGTGCGCGAGTAAAGACGCGACCTGGGTGTTGGGCGAAGTGCTTGAGTAATTCAAATTCTTTAAAGGTAAGGTCGAGTGAGCGACCCTTAATCTTTGCGGTGTATGTGTTTTCATCGATAACAACATCACCCTGACGAATTTCATGTGCAGTTGGATCACTTGCAAGGTGTGCGGCATCGCGTCGACCAATTGCAATGCGAATGCGTGCTTCGATTTCAGCAGGGCCTGCGGTATCGAGCATGACATCATCAAGACCCCACTCAGATGTGAATGCGCTGAGGCCACCTTCAGTTGTAATTGCAATGACAGGTGCGCTTACTCCAGTTGTAGTGAGCAACTTTGAAAAGCTCTTCACGTTTGGAAGATCGGTGCGTGCATCGATAAAGACAAGATCCATCACTGGTGCATCGATTAATACAGATGCTTCGAGCGGAAGAATTTTGATTGTGTGTTGCAAAAGTCCAAGTGCTGGAAGAACCTGCGCGCTGGCGCCAGCGGAGTTTGTTAATAGCAATACCTTTGCCATCTCACACCGCTCATTCTTCTTGCTTGCTTAGCCCTGACTGAGTAAGCCCTGATTGGCTAACTTGCCTTAAGTAGGCGAGGATACTCTTGTGAAATCAGTACTTCCACTCCTTGCCGTATTGGCTGCAGCGAGCGTATTTGGCATCTGGTTTCGCCACACTCGCGGTGAATTTCGCCGTAAGAAGACAGTGGATGGGCCGCGTCTGACATCGGATCAGATTGGTATCGCACTCGGCGAGCGAGTCACGATGGTGCAGTTCTCATCTGCCTTCTGCTCACCATGTCGGGCAACGCGTGTTCTGCTTGAGCAGATGGTGCAGACAATGCCCGATGTTGCTTATGCCCATATCGATGCCGAATCACATCTTGAACTTGTTCGTCAGCTCAATATTCTTTCAACGCCAACAACGCTCTTTCTCAATCGCGATGGCACCGAAGTCGGACGCGCGATGGGCACACCTAAGCGCAGCCAGGTGCTCACAGCCGTTGCTGCCGTTCAGTAATTCACGCTCACTGCCCGCACTTTCTGCGAGGTCTTCGCAAGTAGCGACATCGCCAAACCTTCTTTACACTTAAGGCATGCAACGCATCTCTACTGGCTTATTTACCAAGCGCCGAGTCATTGACTATGGACGCTTAGCCGGTGCTTTGTGTCGAATGTAATTGTTGCAATTTAAAAACAATTAATTATTCGACGACAAAAAGAGGAAAAAATGAGTTCAGTAACTTCAGTAAAGTCAATTGAAATTGATGCACGTGGTCCACGTTTTTCTGCTGCAATCACAACGCTAGTTCTCGCGTTAGCACTTGTTACAGGTTCGGTCTGGGTCGCACTCTTTCAAGCGATCGTCTTTGCAATCGGTGCAACAAAGGGTCCACAGTTCACACCGTATGCATTTATCTACCGCTCATTGATTAAGCCTCGCTTGAAGTCACCGCTTCGCACTGAAGATGTGCGACCACCTAAGTTTGCGCAGTCAATTGGCCTTGCCTTTACACTTGTCGCAATAGCCGGCGCTGCGACAGGAACCTCCATGGTGTTCACTGTCGCGGTCGCCGCGGCTTTAGCTGCCGCCTTTCTCAATGCAGCCTTTGATTTCTGCCTCGGATGCCAGGTGTATCTCCTCTTAGCCCGTATTCGTTCGAATTAGCAAAAGATAAGTAGGATTTACTCATGGCAGAACAGCACGAATTACGCGATAAGGGTTTGCGCCTGACACCTCAGCGAGAGCTTGTTCTCTCTGCTGTCCGATCACTTGGTCATGCAACACCTGAAGAGGTGGCAGAGCGTGTGCGTCAAACGCATCCAGGTATCAATTTATCTACCGTTTATCGCAACCTTGAAACTCTAGAAAATGTCGGGCTCGTTCAGCACACACACCTTGGACATGGTGGTGCTACCTATCACGCAGCCGAAGAGATGACGCACCTGCACCTTGTCTGCGGAAAGTGCGGATCCGTGGGTGATGCACCTATCGATGCTGCAGCAAATTTCGTGCAGAACTTGGCTGATGATTATGGATTTAAGACAGATGTTACGCACTTTGCGATATATGGCACCTGCGCAGCATGTGTGGAGAAGTAGTTCTACACTTAAGCACATGACCGCTGTATTTGTTGAAGAGGGCCCTGATAAAGGCGCTATCTGGCACTTTGGCGAACCCAATAAAGAACAGCGCGCACTTGAAGCAGGCACAGCGTGGGCAGATCTCTCTCATTTAAAAGTTATTGCTGTTGCAGGTGTTGATCGCCTGACCTGGTTACACGATGTGACAACACAACATTTGTCAGCACTTCCTGCAGGCGAATGGGTTGATGTGATGGTTTTGGATCCACGCGGACATGTTGAATATCAATTCTTACTTGTCGATGATGGATCAACATCTTGGCTAGTTGTCTCACCAGATTACTGTGAAGGTTTGCTCGGGTATTTAACAAAGATGATATTTACCCGCCAAGTTCAAGTGCGGGACGCCAGCGATGAGTTTGCGCTCTTGCGCGCACCTGGCGCCGCCACCAAACTCGGTGGACCGTACGCACTTGTTCCGCGCACAGAATTAGATGAGATGCGTACCGCCTTTGATGCACATGCAATGCAGGTAGGCACATGGGCACTTGATGCGCTGCGCGTTGCTGCCGGGCGTCCACGTATTGGTTTTGATACCGATCACAAATCAATTCCTAATGAACTTGGAGTATTAGGCGGGGCCGTTCACATGAATAAGGGTTGCTATCGCGGACAAGAAACTGTGGCGAAGATATTTAATCTCGGCAATCCACCGCGTCGTCTTGTGATGCTCCACCTTGATGGAAGCGCTGTTGTGATGCCAAATCCCGGTACTCCAGTTGAAAACAATGGCGTCACTGTTGGATTCCTTGGAACCGTCGCTCGCCATCACGAACTCGGGCCGATCGCCCTAGCCATCATCAAGCGAACCACCCCAGTTGAATCAACGCTGATAGTTGGTGGCGTAAGTGCGGCGCAGCAAGTAATAGTTCCTGTCTAATTTCGTTACTCTCTACCTATGGAGACAGTCACTGTTGCAGCCCTTGGCGTAGTCGCAGTGTTGGCTTCGATCGGATTAGCTTTCCTAGGTTTTCGTTCGTATCGCCCATCGCAGGCGCAGAATCCTCGAACATATAAGAGAGGCAGAATTTAATGGTCTTTACTATCCCCGAAGGTTTGCACCCAGACCTGAATCCACTTGCTTGGATGATCGGTACATGGCGCGGTAAAGGTCGCGGTGAATATCCAACGATCGATACCTTTGAATACGCACACGAAGTTGTCTTTAACCATGATGGCCGCCCCTTTATGACGTACTACTCGCGCTCATGGATCATCGATGAGAACGGTGACATCGTTCGCCCAGCTGCATCTGAAACTGGTTTCTGGCGCGTAAAACCAAATAACGTGTTGGAAGTAAATATTTCGCATTCAACCGGAATCACAGAAGGTTGGGTCGGACAATTTGATGGTCCGAAGATTCAACTTGTGATGGATCAAGGATATTCAGCACCTTCAGCAAAAATTGTGACAGCAGGTGTGCGTCTCTACGGTCTAGTTGCCGGCGAACTATTTTTTGCTTATGACATGGCAGCAGAAGGACAAGAACTGCAAGCACATATCTGGTCATCGCTAGAGCGGCAGAGCGAATGAGTACTGATGCGGTTTTGGCAGAGTATGTTCGTGATGGCGTTGTTGAATCATCACACCGCGGTTATCTCTTAGCGTTAAATTCAGATGGAAGTATTCATCGCCAACTCGGTGATGTGGATGCGCTGATCTATCCGCGTTCAACAATTAAATCGATTCAAGCATCTGCCATGGTGCGCAGCGGTCTTGAACTTGAGCCGCGGTTATTAGCGTTAGCTGCATCAAGTCACTCAGGTGCTGCGATGCACCTTGATGGCGCTCGCGAAATATTGGCGCTAGCCGGTCTTACTGAAGATGCGCTGCAATGCTCACTTGATCGCCCGCTAGGCGATGCTGAACGAAAAGCGTGGGGAGATAAAGAGCCAACGCGAATCACAATGAATTGCAGTGGGAAGCATTCTGCAATGCTTCTTACCTGTGTAAAAAATAATTGGCCGATCGAGAATTACTTAGATCCAGAGCACCCTTTGCAGGTGGCGTGTAAGGCAGAGCTTGAAGCGCTAGCGGGCGAGAGAATTACGCTCACAAGTACTGATGGTTGTGGCGCGCCGCTCTTTCTCTTAACTGTGGCAGGACTTGCGCGCGCAATTCGTGCAATCACAATCTCAACTGACCCGATTCACCAAAGTGTGATCGATGCATGTCGTACACATCCACTGATGGTTGCTGGCAATGCGCGTCTGACAACAGAGATGATGCAGAGCGTCCCAGGGTTATTTATGAAAGATGGTGCAGAGGCGGTCGAGATTGCATCACTAGCTGATGGTCGTACCTTTGTATTTAAAGTAAGCGATGGCAGCCTGCGGCCCTTTCGTACATTGACACATGCATGCCTTGAATCCTTCGGTGTTCCCAGCCCATTTGAGCCTGAAAAGGTGATGGGCGGGGCGCGAGTGATCGGCACTATTCGCGCAACCTTCTAATTAGTTCTACCCTTTACCAATGAATCCCCGCATCGCCACGCTGATGGTGCATACCTCACCCCTGGATCAACCAGGTATTGGTGATGCTGGCGGTATGAATATCTATGTCGTTGAAAGTGCTGAACGTATGGCAGCGATGGGCGTTTCAGTAGATATCTTTACGCGACGTCAAAATGCAGAACTTCCTGACATTGTTGAGATTTCGCCAGGTGTTCGTGTGCGACATTTAAATGTTGGCATCGCATCTGCAACAAAAGAAGATTTACCAGCGCTAATCCCAGGGCTCTCTGATGCATTCTCTCGCGTGCTAGAGAATGAAAAATTTGATGTGCTTCACTCACATTATTGGCTTTCAGGAAAAGTTGCGATGCCAGCTGCGAAGAAATTCGGGATCCCACTTGCGCACACCATGCACACAATGGCGCGCGTTAAGAATATGAACTTGGCTGAAGGCGAAAGACCAGAACCAATGATTCGCGTACAAGGTGAGACACAAGTAGTTGCAGCAGCAGATGCGCTGATTGCAAACACTGATGCTGAAGCTGCCAGCCTTGTCTCTCTCTACCAAGCATGTCCAGATTCAGTCAGTGTTGTCAGCCCCGGTGTTGATCTCTACACATTTACTGCAGGTAGTGGTCGCAAGGCTGCGCGAGAGGCTGTCGGACTGCCACTTGATGCGCACGTCTTAGCTTTTGTCGGTCGAATCCAGCCACATAAAGGACCTGAAGTTCTTATTCGCGCACTCGCTGAGATGCTTTCTCATTCACCACATCTTCGCCCCAAGTTAATTACCGTGATTATGGGTGGTGCATCTGGTTCTGGTCTTGGTGAAGTTGAACGCCTAAAAGATTTAGTGAGTTGGCTTGGCATTAGTGATGTTGTCAGATTTGAAGATCCAGTCCCACGCGTCGAGTTGCCACAGTGGTATCGCGCAGCGGATTTAGTCTGCGTCCCAAGTTATTCTGAAAGTTTTGGACTCGTTGCACTCGAAGCACAAGCCTGCGGAACCCCAGTTGTTGCAACGGCAGTAGGCGGTCTTCGTACAGCGATAGCGGATGGTATCTCTGGCGTACTCGTTGACGGCCACGATCCACGCGCATGGTCTTCTATTCTCGCTCGTTTAATTCAAGAGCCGCAGCGTCGTGTTCTGCTCTCTATGGGCGCAGTTGAACATGCATCGCACTTTGGTTGGGATGCAACTGCGCGCGGAACGCTAGATATTTATGATCGCATCATCGGCACCAAAGCCTCACAACGTAAAATTATTGGTTAGTGATGTCTACACATATCGTCTCGCTCATTCAATCATTTCTAGATGGTCAAGGGTTGGAATACGATCACCCCACAGAAAATACCTTTCTCGTCTCACTGCCCGGCACGACAAAACTTGCAACTCATTGCGCACTCATTGTCGGTGACCACACTTTAAGTGTGAATGCATTTGTCATTAGAAAACCTGATGAAAATGCTGGGGATGTACATGCATGGTGCATGCTAAAAAATGCATCGATGTATGGAATTGCATTTGCTACCAATGAACTCGGAGATATCTACCTTGTGGGGCGCTTGCCACTTGGTGCGGTCAATGAGATCGAGCTCGATAGATTGCTGGGCTCTGTCTTGCAATATGCCGATAACGCCTTCAATCCACTTCTTGAACTCGGATTTGCAGATGCGATTCGCCGCGAGTGGGCGTGGCGAGTAAGTCGTGGTGAGTCGCTGGCAAATCTTGATGCTTTCCAACATTTAATTTAACTCAACAGTATTTGCATGCATTAAGATCACTACATGAATCTCATCCTTTTACGCCACGGTGAATCCGAATGGAATGCTAAGAATCTCTTTACCGGTTGGGTTGACGTTCGCCTTTCGCCAAAGGGAGAAGATGAGGCGCGACGCGGGGGTGTGCTCCTGAAAGAGCGCAATCTTCTGCCTGATGTAGTTCACACATCTTTATTGCGTCGTGCGATTACAACCTCGCAGTTGGCCCTTGATTCATGCGACCGCCACTGGATTCCTGTGGCCAGATCTTGGCGACTTAATGAACGCCATTACGGTGCGCTGCAAGGAAAAGATAAGGCGCAGACCTTGGCCCAATATGGCGAAGAACAATTTGCTCTCTGGCGCCGCTCATTTGATGTGCCACCTCCACCGATCGTTGATGGCAGTGAATTCTCGCAAGATTCTGACTCGCGATATAGCGATCTAGGTGCTGACTTGCCACGCACAGAGTGCTTAAAAGATGTTGTCACGCGAATGATGCCGTACTGGCACGATGCAATTGTTCCTGATTTAAAGAGTGGCCACACAGTGTTAGTGACAGCCCATGGTAATTCTTTGCGAGCTCTTGTTAAACACCTTGATGGAATTAGCGATGAAGATATCGCTGGATTAAATATTCCAACTGGGATTCCACTGCACTATGTACTCAACGCTGATCTCACACCAAAGATTAAAGGCGGAGAATATTTAGATCCTGATGCAGCACGTGATGCGATCACAGCTGTTGCTAATCAGGGAAAGAAGTAAATTAGAGAGCTGGTTGACTTTCAGATGCGTACTCGCCCTTAACCAGGAAGTAGACGCGTCGAGCGATCGAGACCGCATGGTCGGCGCAGCGCTCGTAGTAACGACCGAGTAGCGTCATATCAATTGCTGTTTCAACTCCATGTGACCAAGAATCATCAAGAAGTGCGACGAAGAGTGCGCGATGTAACTTATCCATCTCGTCATCATCGGTCTCAAGCTCGATTGCTGCCTGAAGATCTTGTGTTTTAACAACATGTGTAGATTTTTCAATAATCTTTACCGCAGTTTTACCCATTGCCTCAATCGTAGAAATCAACTCCGCTGGCACGCTTACATTTGGATAACGCATACGAGCAAGCTTTGCGATGTGGTGGCAAAGGTCGCCCATTCGCTCAAGGTCAGCGCTCATACGAAGGGAAGTCACCAAGATGCGAAGATCTTGTGCCACTGGTTGTTGGCGCGCCATCAAATTAATCGCACGTGATTCCAGATCATGCTGGATCGTGTCAATTTTTTCATCATCCGAGATGACGCCCTCGGCTAATTTGATATCCGCGTTAAGAAGCGCCTCAGTCGAGCGAACCATTGCAACAGAGACCATTCCACCGAGGGTGACCAAAGTGGCTTGAATGGCATCTAACTCTTCGTGGAATGAATCGCGCATTTGTGGAGTTTACTTGGAGCGCTGATAAAAGTGTCGGACATTTATGAATAGAACCTGAACAATGGGCTAAGAATTATCCTTTCTTCGCCACTATTGGGCCCTTGCCTACATACCAACCCCCGCACCCTCCTACTATAGGAACATGTTCACCCCCCGACGAAAGAGCGAATCTGCTCCCGTTCAAGAGGGGCTACCGGCGGGACTGATTGATCTGCTTAAAGTGGTCGATGCCGAGTACATCATCCTCACGCGTTTTGATGTGGTTCAGGAAAATTCTCAGGGGATTCTGGCACTTGGCATCATTCGCGATATGCGAATTGCTTCGCAACCAATTATAAATTTAGTACGGGCTGTTCGCAGATCTGGAAAGTATGAAGAAGAGACACTTGAACTTCCACGTGGACCCTTGGGTAGCGGAACACATGAACTGCTTGTGCGCGTTGCACCCATAGGTAGCGATGGGTCGATCGTCATTCTCGTCTTTGATGATTCTGAATTCGCGCGCTTGAATTCAATGCGTCGTGACTTTGTCGCCAATATTTCGCACGAACTGAAAACCCCTATAGGCGCGCTCTTGATACTTGCAGAAGCGGTTTTAGAGGCATCTGATGATCCTGCTGCGATTAAGAAATTTGCGTCTCGTATGCAGATTGAAGCGGTAAGACTTTCAGAGCTAGTGCAAGAAGTCATCAATCTTTCACGATTGCAGGATGAAGACCCACTGCAGGATGCCGAGGTATTAGACGTGGCCGTGATTGCACGTGCTGCAATTGATGAATGCCGACTATCTGCCGATAAGCGAAAGATAGAAATTGTGATTGCAGATACACCATCATGCTTTGTACTTGGCGATCGAAGCCAGTTACATATGGCGATCAGCAATCTCATTCAAAATGCAATTAATTACAGCCCAGAGTCAACTCGTGTCGGTGTTGCAGTGACCTGCACCGACGACCTTGTTGAATTCACGGTGACAGATCAAGGTGTGGGAATTCCCGATAAAGATCTTGAGCGCATCTTCGAGCGCTTCTATCGCGTTGATCCAGCCCGCTCTCGCGAAACAGGCGGCACCGGACTTGGTCTTTCAATTGTAAAACATGTTGCCAGCAATCACGGTGGAGATATCAGCGTCTGGAGTTTAGAAGGACAAGGAAGTACCTTTACCTTGCGCTTGCCGCGGGCTAAAGATCTTTCTTCACTCAGTAATGAAAGTGGGAGATAGCGATGACAAAAATTCTCGTTGTGGAAGATGAAGAATCATTTTCCGAAGCCTTGGCATATTTGCTAGGTCGCGAAGGCTTTGATGTCACTGTGGCCGATAGTGGTCCTAAGGCGATCGAAGAGTTTGATCGCGTGGGCGCTGACCTCGTTCTTCTCGATCTTATGTTGCCAGGTCTTTCTGGCACCGAAGTCTGCAAGCAATTGCGTCAACGCTCTGATGTTCCCATCATCATGCTCACCGCCAAAGATTCTGAGGTTGATAAAGTCGTAGGCCTTGAACTTGGCGCAGATGATTATGTGACCAAGCCATACTCTTCACGCGAATTAGTCGCCCGCATACGCGCAGTTCTGCGGAGAAATTCTGATCTGGGTGATGCTGATCCAGCATCTGGCACCATCACGGTTGGTCCAGTACGTCTTGATACAGAGCGCCACGTCATTGCAATTAATGGCAGCCCAGTTCAATTCCCACTTAAAGAGTTTGAACTTCTCGAATTTCTCATGCGCAATTGCGATCGAGTGCTTACGCGTACTCAGATTATCGATCGTGTCTGGGGCAGTGATTACGTAGGCGATACCAAAACCCTCGATGTGCACATCAAACGTCTACGGGCAAAGATCGAAGTTGATCCAGCAAACCCAATCTATATTCAGACAGTTCGCGGTCTTGGTTACAAGATGGAGAATAAGTAGCTATTCGGTAACTGTGGCTGTATCAGCTGTTACCGGAGCGCTTCCAGAAACAACGTTCTTAAAGTCATCTCGCTTGTCGCGAATAATTACCTCGGCTGAAACAAAGCCTGCCTTTGCAAACCCAATGGATATCTTCACATTAGTTCCAGCCGTTGGATTAACTCCATAGAAAACCGCTTTTGCGTTGGCTTGCTCGCCTTCAAAAGAAACTGGCTTATTTGTCAGAAGGTTTGTCTCACCGGTCAGCGTTGCCTGAATTCCGTTGACTGAAAAACCTAATAACTGATCTGGATTAGCGCCTTGGTTAATAATGGTTCCAACAACTACTGCAGCACCATCTCCTGTATCAACAAGCTTGAGATTAACCACGCGAATTTCGCTGCCGTTTTCATCAATAGTAATTTCGTTTCCATCAGTGACGCGAACGATGTTACGGGTCTCTGCATTGAGTCCAGCTGCGCAACCTGAAAGAGCGAATGCAAGAACGAAGGTAGATGCAATAAGAATTGAAGTGCGGCGCATGTCCGTATTCTCTCATGTCTGCACGGCAAAAATGACACTTGCCAAATTGTCAAGTGGTTTCTACGCGTGAAAGTAGTCATATTTTCTATCAAAGTATTGAGGTTTTATCTGTCAGTCAGGGCTGGTAGAATTGGTCGTCTAGCGAAGGGCAACACATGACATTTAAGGTCGGCGAAACCGTTGTTTATCCTCATCACGGAGCAGCTCTTATCGAGGCAATTGAAACTCGAGTAATTAAGGGCGAAGAGAAGACCTACCTAGTGTTGAAGGTTGCACAAGGCGACCTCACCGTTCGTGTTCCTGCAGATAATGTAGATCTCGTTGGCGTTCGCGATGTTGTCGATAGCGCCGGCCTTGATCGCGTATTTAGCGTTCTCCGCCAGCCATATACAGAAGAGCCAACAAACTGGTCACGTCGCTATAAGGCTAATCTTGAAAAGCTTGCATCTGGTGATGTTATTAAGGTCGCCGAGGTTGTTCGTGATCTCTACCGTCGCGATCTCGACCGTGGTCTTTCTGCCGGCGAAAAGCGAATGCTGACAAAGGCAAAGCAGATTTTGGTCTCTGAGCTCGCACTTGCTGAGCACACAGATGAGATCAAGGCAGCAACAATTCTTGATGAGGTTCTTGCTTCCTAACGGAAAGTCACACCATGATCGCTGCAATTATCGCCGCTGCAGGTAGCGGCGAACGCTTCGGCGCAGCGATTCCTAAAGCCCTTATTCATTGCGGAGATCGCACACTGATCGAACATGCCCTCGCATCGCTCTCGGCTGTTGTTGATGAGATTGTCATTACCGCGCCAGCTGGATATGAAGAGAAGTTTCGCGAGTTAGCAGGAGATCGTGCAACCGTTGTTACCGGTGGCCAGACACGAAGTGAAAGTGTTCGAATTGGATTAGCCGCGCTCCCTGCCACATGTGAATTTGTTCTGGTGCATGATGCGGCGAGAGCGCTCGCAAGCAGCGATCTTGCTCGTCGCGTGATCACCTCCTTACGCAGTGGCGACGTTGCAGTGATCCCAGGTCTGCCACAGATTGATACCGTCAAAGTGGTCGATAGCGATGGATACGTTCTTACAACTCCAGATCGTGCACCATTGCGACGCGTGCAGACCCCACAAGGATTTTCTTACGAACTTTTAAGCCGAGCACATGCAACAGGTGGCGATGCAACAGATGATGCCGCTCTCGTTGAAAAACTTGGGGCACGAGTGCGCGTCATTGAAGGTGAAGAACGCGCAATTAAAATCACAACACCTTCTGACTTAGCAACAGCGCTGCAATATCTCGGTGCAACAAATGAATTCTCAACAGGTGTTGGTGTTGATGCACATGCTTTCGCAGAAGGTCGTGAACTTTATCTTGCAGCTCTTTACTGGCCGGGCGAAGTCGGTGTTGATGGACATTCAGATGGTGACGTTGCAACACATGCGATCTGTGATGCTTTATTTGCGGCATCAAATCTAGGAGATCTCGGAAGTAATTTCGGTACATCACGTCCTGAATATGCTGGCGCAAGTGGTGCACAACTATTGCAAGAGACCACAAGACTTGTGAACGCCGCTGGATATTCGATTTCACATGTATCTGTACAGATCATTGGAAATCGCCCAAAGATCGGTGCGCGTCGAGTCGAGGCGATAGCCGCTCTCTCTCACGCACTCAACGGAGCAGATGTGGCGCTACTTGCAACAACTACCGATGGACTTGGCCTCACAGGTGAAGGAAAAGGGATTGCAGCGATTGCATCTGCACTGATTTTTAAGAATTAAACCTCAAGGTAGACTTGGCACATGAGTTCGCTGCATTTATATGACACCCTCACGCGAACCACTTCTGCCTTTACGCCGATAAAAGAAGGCCAGGTCGGTATTTATCTCTGTGGTGCAACCGTTCAAGCACCACCACATATCGGCCATGTTCGCTCTGGTGTGAACTTCGATATTTTGCGGCGCTGGCTGACAAAGAGTGGCTATAACGTCACCTTTATTCGCAACGTGACAGATATCGATGACAAGATTTTGCATAAGGCTGTTCATGAAAAATCGCCATGGTGGGCTGTTGCTATGAAATACGAGCGAGCATTTAGCGATGCCTACGCCGCCCTCAATGTTCTACCTCCTACATATGAGCCACGTGCCACGGGACATATCACTCAGATGGTTGAGTTGATGCAGATCTTGATTGAACGTGGTGCGGCATATGCGCCAGGAAACGGTGATGTGTATTTAGAGGTTCGAAAGTTATCGTCATACCTCACACTTTCTCGCCAAAACGTTGATGATCTTTTAAGTGCAGCAGATGCCGATGAAACATTTAAGAAAGATCCGCGAGATTTCGCACTCTGGAAAGCTGCAAAGCCCGGAGATCCTTCATGGCCAACACCATGGGGTGCGGGTCGACCTGGTTGGCATTTGGAATGCTCAGCGATGGCACACGCCTACCTTGGTGAAAGTTTTGATATTCACGGTGGTGGACTTGATTTGATTTTTCCTCATCACGAAAACGAAATTGCACAATCAGAGGCAGCCGGTTACGGCTTTGCAAAGCGCTGGTTACATAATGCGTGGGTAACAGCCTCTGGTGAAAAGATGAGCAAGTCTTTAGGTAATTCACTTCAGGTACACGAGTTATTAAAAACTGTTCGTGGAATTGAATTGCGCTGGTATTTAGGTAGTGCGCATTATCGATCTATGTTGGAATTTTCACATGAAGCACTTGCTGAATCAGCGGTTGCCTTTGGTCGCATTGAAACCTTTTTGCAGCGTTCAGTAGAAATTCTCGGCCACCTTCCAGAACCAGTTGTGAGTAAAGGATTTGCTGCGGCGATGAATAATGATTTAGCGGTGCCAGAGGCTCTGGCTGGAATATCTGAAGCACTGCGACTTGGAAATATTGCAATCACGGCCATGGATAAGGCTGGTATCACAGCATCGGCAGCTGAGATTCGTGGAGCGCTAGATGTGTTGGGCTGTGATCCTTTTGATCCAGCCTTTGCTTCGGCCGGTGCTTCGCAGGATCTGAATTCAGCACTTGATGGAACAATAAAATTAGCGCTAGAACAGCGTGAAGCGGCTCGAGTACGTAAGGATTTTGCTGCAGCGGATGCGATTCGCGATGGATTAGTTGCACTTGGAATTACTATTGAAGATAGCGCACAAGGGCCACGATGGTCGATCACACGAAGTGAGAGTAAATAAATGGCCGGTAATTCAAAACCACGTGGCGCGGTACGCGGATCAAAGAAGGGACCAACGACTGGTTCTGGTGGAAATAACAAGCGTCGCCTTGAAGGTAAAGGTCCAACACCTAAGGCTGAAGATCGTCCATATCACGCAGCTGCTAAACGAAAGAAGGCTGCGGAAAAAGGAACAACAAAGCGCACAGGTACATCATCACCTCGCGCTGGAACTTCACCTCGCGGCCGCAGCGAAAAACCTAAGGGTGAAATCGTTTCTGGTCGTAACGCAGTTCTAGAAGCGCTCCGTGAGAATGTTCCAGCAACTGAACTGATTGTTGCTCGCAGTATCGATGTGGATGATCGCGTTGCAGAGTCGCTCAAGCTTGCACTGCACCATGGCCTCAATATTCGCGAAGTACATCGCGCTGAGATTGAAAATATCAATGCAAACAGCCAAGGAATTATTCTTGCGATTAAGCCTTATCAGTATTCAAGTTTCCAAGAGATTGCAGAGCAAGCAAACCATCCGATGATGATCATCGCACTCGATGGAGTGACTGATCCTCGTAACCTTGGCGCTATCGTGCGAAGCGCGTCAGCATTTGGCGCAGCCGGTGTTGTGATGACAGAACGTCGCGCCGCCGCAATGACTGCAGCTGCGTGGAAGACATCGGCGGGGGCGGCGGCTCGCTTGCGAGTTGCTCAGGTAACAAATCTGGCACGTACTATCGAAGATGCTCAGAAATTAGGCTGCTTTGTTGTTGGTCTAGATGGCGAATCTGATGTGACCTTAAGTGAGATGAAGGTTGCCCGTGAGAATTTGATGATTGTTGTTGGCAGCGAAGGAAAGGGCCTTTCACGCCTTGTTCGTGAAAAGTGCGACCTAGTTGTCTCGATTCCAATTATGGCCACTACTGAATCACTCAACGCAAGCGTTGCAACAGCGATTGCTATGTTCTGGGTGGATGAGCAGCGCCGCACGAAGTAAAGAGAGAAGTGCAATGATTTATAACCGGTTTGTCGTATGTGGTGACTCGTATAGCGAGGGTATGAGTGATGAACAAGTAAATGGCCAATATCGTGGCTGGGCCGATCGTGTTGCAGATGGTTTAGCAAAGAAATCACCGACATTTACCTATGCAAATCTGGCGGTGCGCGGAAAGTTGTTGCAGCAAGTTATTGATGATCAATTACCAGTTGCGATGACATACATCACGGGTCCAGACACCTTGGTCTCATTTCATGCAGGGGCAAATGATGCGTTGCGCCCTGGCTTTGATGCAGAAGCGGCGAAAGAAAAGTATCAATCGGCGGTGCGCGCATTAGCCGCTACGGGAGCAACAGTGATGCTCTTTACCGTCTTGGAAGATACTGGAAATAAAGGTCGTGGTTCAAAAGTATGGCAAGAACGATTTGGCGCATTTAATCGCTCTATCCGTGAAATTGCAGGTGAGGTTGGTGCAATTGTTGTAGATGCAAATGGAGAGAGATTCTTGAGTGATCGTCGCTTCTTAGCATTTGATCGCCTTCATCTAAATTCAATGGGACATTACCGATGTGCTGAAGCTGTATTAGAAAAATTAGGCTATGACTTTGATCCAGAGTGGCGCACACCGTTGCCACCAGCCAAGCCAACGCCGTGGATAAAAGAACGCGCAGTTGGTGTTCTCTGGTTCTTTGTATTTGCACTTCCCTGGATTATTCGCCGACTTCGTGGGCGCTCATCAGGCGATGGACGTATGCCTAAATATCCTCAACTTATATCCTGGCCAAGATAAATGAAGTTCTCTCTTCGCACCTTCATTCGTAACCTTCTGTTCACTCAACCCATGAACACTAGTAGGGTGCCACGCATGGAGAATCTGACAGATCGTGAGATCAGTTGGTTAGCCTTTAATCAGCGAGTTCTTGAGTTAGCTGAGGATAAGAATGTTCCCCTTCTTGAGCGAGTACGTTTTCTCACTATTTTTTCATCAAATCTCGACGAGTTCTATATGGTCCGCGTCGCATCAGTATTACGTAAAATCGAAAATAACATCACCTCTAAAAATTCTGCAGGATATGCCCCACAAGAACTTCTGGCTGAGATATCACGCATCGTTAAAGATCTGACCGCACATCAGTACCGCATCTTTGAAAACGATATTCGCCCAGCACTCACCGCCAAGGGAATCGAACTCATCACATGGGGCGATCTAACCTCGGCTGAGAAAGAACACCTACAAGAGCTCTTTAGGACAAGAATTTTTCCGGTTCTTACACCGCTAGCCGTTGATCCTTCGCATCCTTTCCCTTATATCTCAGGGCTATCGCTCAACCTCGGTGTGCGAGTGATTAATCCGGATACCCGTGAGAAATTCTTTGCCCGCGTTAAAGTGCCACCGATTCTTAGTCGCCTTATCTCTACCACTGAAAAATCCACACGCTTTATTCCTCTTGAGGATCTCATCGCTCATAATCTTGATCAACTCTTTCCAGGTATGGAAATCGGTGGTCATATTGTCTTTAGAGTGACAAGAAATCAGGATCTAGAAATTGATGAGGACGACTCTGAAGATTTGCTATCTAGTCTTGAACAGGAACTTCTCTTGCGCCGCTTTGGTCCGCCTGTGCGACTTGAGGTTGAAGTTGGCGTGAATCAAGAACTTCTCGCGATGCTGACAGAAGAGCTTGAAATTGATCCCCTCAATGTGATTCGTTCAGGTCACCCAGTTAATTTGCAAGATCTCACCAAGATCGCCGATTTAAAGATTGCTGATCTTCACTTCCCAACCTTCTCTTCGAAAACTCCTGGTCCACTCGTAGGAATAGATGAAGAAGACCACGATGTGTACTTCTCCGCTCTGCGAAAAGGCGAAATACTGCTGCACCACCCGTATGACTCATTCACACATTCAGTTGTTGATTTTCTTAATCATGCCGCTGCTGATCCAAAAGTATTGGCCATCAAGCAGACGCTATATAGAACATCTGGTGACTCACCGATCGTTGCAGCCCTGATTGAAGCCGCTGAATCTGGCAAACAAGTCCTTGCTGTTATTGAAATTCGAGCACGCTTTGATGAACAGGCAAATGTGCGCTGGGCTCGAAAACTTGAAGCAGCCGGTGTGCACGTTGTCTATGGATTGATGGGCCTTAAGACACATGCCAAACTCTCACTCGTTATTCGTGATGAACATAGCGGAATCCATAGATATGCCCACGTTGGAACGGGAAATTACAATCCAAAGACGGCACGTATGTATGAAGATTTAGGTCTGCTCAGCGCTGATGAAGAGCTGACTGAAGATCTCACCAAACTCTTTAATCAGCTTTCTGGCTTTGCCCCACAATCAACCTATTCTCGTTTACTCGTTGCGCCAAAGTCATTACGCGCTAGCCTCATTGAAAAAATCGATCGCGAGATAACTCATGCGCGCGCTGGTAAGGCAGCGCACATTCGCCTTAAACTCAATTCAATTTTGGATGAAGAATTCGTTGAGAAATTCTATGAAGCATCTGCTGCGGGGGTAAAGGTCGATCTTTTGGTGCGAGGAATTTGCTCTGTTCAAGCGGGGGTTCCTGAGCTCTCTGAAAATATCACTGCTCGCTCAGTACTTGGTCGATTCCTTGAGCATTCACGAATCTTCTATTTTCTCAATGACGGTGAAGAGGAATATTGGATGGGTTCGGCAGATTTAATGCATCGCAATCTTGATCGCAGAGTCGAATGTCTTGTAAGAATTTACAACCGGCCACATGTTCAGCAGTTGAAAGAGATTCTAGATATAGGTCTTTCAGATGAGACACAGAGCTGGCATCTCAATGGTCAGATATGGAAGCGTCGCAGCGTCTCTGAAGCAGGTGCTCTACTTTTGGATGCACATTCGCATCACCTTAAAGAGAACCCGAAGGGTTAATAATGGCAACAGTTGATCGTATTGAAGGCGCTGGAGCAGTATTGTGGCAATCAATTGAAGGCGGCGATGTACAGATCGCAATCATTCATCGCCCACGTTATGACGATTGGTCACTTCCTAAAGGCGGCGTTGATGCCGGCGAGAGCCATATTCAGGCAGCCTTTCGCGAAGTTCTCGAAGAGACGGGTGTGAAGGCAATCTTCGGTCCAGAAATTGGAACAGTTGATTACGAAGTTAATGGTGTGACAAAAGAAGTTCGTTACTGGTTGGCAGAGGCGCATGAATTCAATGCAGCAACACCAAACCCAGAAGAGGTCGATGCGATTGAATGGGTTTCAATCTCTACTGCTATTGAAAAATTAAGCAATAGCGATGATCGCGAGATCGTTCGCATGGCTGGCGAATTTGGTTTTGGCTCAACCCCACTTATTCTGCTTCGCCATGCAAAAGCGCTGAAGCGCGATTTGTGGGATGGCGATGACGGTGATCGCCCCCTAGAACACGTCGGACAGATTCAGGCAGCAAAGATTCCAGCAATCTATGCTCCATATGCAATCGAGAAGATTTACAGCTCTGATGCAATCCGCTGTGTTCAGACAATCGAAGTGATGGCGGCAGAGTATGGAATCACACCGATCTACTCTTCAGAGATCAGCGAATTTGGTTTCGAAAAAGATAGTGAAAAAGCGTTGGATTATGCCTTGAGCGTGATGCTCTCAGATAAGTCATCGGTGATGTGCAGCCACAATCCTGTACTGCCAAAGCTAGTGAAGAAGTTGATTGGTAAGAAGAATTTCAAACGGTTATCTGCCGAACTCAAGCCAGGTGATTCATTTGTCATGCATCACCGCGCTGGTGAAGTGATCGCAGTTGATTGGACGCCTGCTCCAAAAGTTGAGAAGAGTAAGTAAGCCTTACTTCTCCATCCAATCAAGCCACTTGAGAACAATTCCCTCACGTAGCGCCCAAGGGCAAATCTCCACCGTTTCAATATCGAGATGTTTCATCACCGATTCAGCAACAATTGCTCCAGCGACTAATTGCTTTGCTCTACTTGGAGAAACACCAGGTAAGGATGAACGCTGACTATTAGTCAGATCTTTTAACTTTTCAATCGCCGCGACTAAAGCCTGGCGCTCAAGGTATTTGCCACCATCTTTATACCAATGGTCTGTAAGTCTGGCTAATGTGCGAAATGTTTTACTTGTTGCCACGATGCGATCAGCGTTATGTTCTGCAAGTTCGCCAGTGACTGAGGACGAGATGAGATCTTTCGAATGCTGGGCCAATGCCTTCATACTCTTTGAGGTGTAGGGATCACCGTTGAGGAATTCACGCGTCATTCGCGCCGCACCGATCGGAAGCGAAAGTGTTGCACTTGCAGATTCATCATTTCCAACAGCCATCTCAAGTGAGCCGCCACCTATATCGAGAACAAGCAAGCGACCAGCAGACCACCCAAGCCATCTGCGCGCTGCTAAAAATGTGAGTTGTGCTTCTTCATCTCCAGAGAGAATTTGTAATTCAATGTTATGAACCTTCTGAAGTTCTTCAATGATCTTCTCACCATTATTGGCTTCTCGAATTGCCGACGTTGCAAAGGCAAGAATTTCTTCGCACTTAAACTCTTCTGCATGCTTTAACACTTCAGTAGTTGCATGGCTGAGAAGATTGAAGCCTTCGTCAGTAATGTGATTATTTCGATCGAGATATTCCGTTAGGCGAAGTTCGAATTTCTGGCTAGAAGCCGGGGTTGGACGGGCGCCAGGGTGAGCATCGACAACTTGGAGATGGATCGTGTTTGATCCCATATCAAGTACGCCTAGTCGCATGCACGTAACCTAGTCCACCTGCTGCGATTTTTAGATTAGCCCATCCCCTGTCATAATTACGTCTCGTCGCAGTTAATGTGACAGGCCTCCCTAGCTCAGTGGTAGAGCATCCGCCTTGTAAGCGGAAGGTCGTCAGTTCAATCCTGACGGGGGGCTCCATGTATCAGCGAGAAGGTAGGGCGTATGAGTAAGTATTCTGCCGATCGCAACAAATTTGCCGATCTAATCAACGCAAATGAACACTATGCACAAGGATTTAAATATAGTGAGTTGAGCGGGTCTGCCGCCAAAGGGCTAGCAATTATCACTTGCATGGATTCACGGATCAACCCACTTTCTGTTGTTGGAATGCGATCAGGAGATGCAAAAATTCTGCGTAATGCTGGTGCGCGCGTGACTGAAGATGTGCTTCGCACCCTTGTTCTTGCAACATACCTGCTTAACGTTGATCGCATTCTTGTGATGCCACATACTGACTGCCGTATGGCACAGAGTGATGAGTCGACTCTGCATGATGAAATTGAAAAGCAATATGGAGTTGACACACGAAGTCTTGAATTTCGTGTCACTAGGGATCAAGAAGCAGCTTTAGAAACTGATATCACACGTATTCGTGCATACCCACTCATAAGAAAAGGTGTATCTGTCATTGGTGCGATTTACGATGTAAAAACTGGAAAGATAGACTTTAAGAACTTCTAAGTTACTGGATTTGTCCTTTTGTAGGGCATGCGAGTTACTGGATAACTCAAATCCGTTAAGAAGTCTTCAATCAGAGCTTGAACTATCGCAGGTTTTTCTTTAACTAAGCCATGTGATGTACCTGGAACAATCGCAAGTTGACCCAGTGCAAGACGGTCAAAGAGATCAATTGTGTGTTCATGTCGCACTACATCATCATCCCCAGCCATCACAAGCACAGGGCACTCAATTTTTGCTAACAACTCTGGTGAAATATTTGGCTCTACCTTCCAAATGGCCGTCATCTTTGCAATTTTCTCGTCAAGTGTGTGTGGCGCATCTGGGGAAGTCACCGCATACTCATCACGATCTTCTTGAGCAATAAAGCCATCAGATTCAGGAAGCGGGTGTATTCCGCTGTAATGATAATTTCCCGCGATAGATACGATTGAGGCAACTAAATCTGGTCGTTCGATAGCAACCATCAGAGCAATATTTGCACCATCGCTATAGCCGATGATGTGCGCTGGTTTCTTTACAACATCTTCTAGATAAGCGATCGCTTCATTTTTCTGAAATTCAAAGTGAAAGCTTCCGGGTTGATCGCCAGTAAATCCATGCCCTGTTCGGTCATAGCCAAAGATATGAAAGCTATCTTCAATCGCTGGAAGGATCTGTAGATCCCAGTGCGAAGTCTGGCTAAGTCCACCATGGAGCAATAGCACCGCTTCACCATCGTGCGGCCACTCGTATGAACGAATGCGATGACCGCGCAGTTCGATGTACTCAGACATCTTTACATGCTATCCATGATGTGGCGATTGCCTCGATCAAAGGTGAGGTAGTTCCATGTCCAATCAGCCATCGTTCCAATTTTATTACTTCCACCTAAGAGATAGAAGAGATGGAGCCAGAGCCAGGCATACCAGGCTGGAATTCCTGCCATTGTAAATTTTCCAACTTGTACAACAGCCTTATGTCGGCCGATCGTTGCCATTGAACCTTTATCGCGATATTTAAATGGTTGAAGTGCTTTTCCAGTAGTGAGGCGAATGATTTGTGCAGCGACAAATTTTCCCTGTTGTAGAGCAACTGGCGCTACCTGTGGCAAGAAGCGTCCATCTTTTCCTTTAGCACCTGAGATATCACCGATAGCCCAGACATATGGATAATGTGAAACTGCAAGTGTTGGATCAACATCAATGCGCGTTCCATCAAGTGGAAGATTAAGAATTGCACCAGCTGGTTCACCCTTAACTCCAGCAGCCCAAATTGTTACCTCTGATGGAATTGAATCAGCACCCTTAACCAAGATGCTGCGCGGTTTAACTTCTTGCACCGCTGTATTGAGTTTTACAGTCACACCCATTTTTTCAAGATCACGCTGAGCGCGGCTAGAAAGTTTTTCTGTGAACATCGGCAAGATTCGTGGCCCTGCCTCGATGAGATAGATATCCATATGCTCGGATGCGTGTTTGTGATCATTACGTAGTGGACCACGTACAAGTTCTGCAATAGCTCCAGCCATTTCAACGCCAGTTGGACCACCGCCGATAACGGAGATACTTAAACGCGTGTCATCTTCAAAGCGGCATAAATCTTCAAAGCGACGCATAATTTCAGCGCGAATTGAGATCGCCTCATGAACATTTTTCATTCCAAGCCCATATTCGGCAACACCGGGAATTCCAAAATCATTTGTTGAAGAACCAAGTGCAACAACTAGGTGATCAAAATCTAAACTTTCACTTGAATCCAATTTCACTGACTTGTTCTTGTGATCGACTGAAATTGGTGAACCCATTCGAAACTTAACGCCATCTTTATTTAGAATTCCACGTACTGGATGAGCCACGTGATCTGCGGCAAGGCCAGCAGTTGATACCTGATACAAAAGTGGCAGGAAGGTTTGGTAATTGTGGCGATCGACCACGGTCACATCGGCCTTACCCGCCAAGGCACGCGCGGTCGCCAGGCCACCAAAGCCTGCACCAAGGATGACGACGCGAGGTCGTGTGGAAGTTGCCATGGGCTCAGTCTAGGCTGAACCTCATGGAAGCGAAGACTGAAAAGCGTCTCTATCTCGTCACGGGAGCATCTGGCTATGTTGGCGGCCGATTAGTGAGAACTCTGATTGAAGAGAATTTAGATGTTCGGATTTTGGTTCGCGATTGGCACAAAGTGCAGGGACAACCGTGGGCATCGTCGGTAGAAATCTGTGAAGGCAGCGCTGAAAATCGTGCAGACCTTGATAACGCACTCATCGGCGTTCACACCGCGTATTACCTTTTACATTCAATTAATCTCGGACCGAATTTTGATGAGATTGAGGCGAAGATGGCTCGTGACTTTGCCCAAGCAGCAGAGGCTGCAGGTGTCTCGCAAATTGTTTACCTCGGTGGAATTGCAAACGATAAGAACATCAGTAAGCACTTAGCATCGCGCGCTCGCACCGGGGCAGAGCTTGCAAGCACATCGGTACCCGTAATGGAGTTGCGTGCAGGAATCATCATTGGTTCAGGTTCTGCCAGTTTTGAAATGCTACGTCACCTCACACACCGCTTGCCGATTATGACAACTCCTAAATGGGTAATGAACCGTACGCACCCCATTGCAATTCGTGATGTTCTCTATTACCTCAAGGGTGCGGCGCTACTTTCTACACCAGTGCGCAAAGTCTTTGATATTGGCGGCCCTGAAGTGTTGACCTATGCCGACATGATGCAGAAGTTTGCAAAGTTATCTGGCCTTAAAAAACGCATCATTGTAAAGATTCCAGTTCTTACCCCAGGCCTTTCTAGTTTATGGATTGGTCTAGTTACCCCTGTGCCAACAGCGCTGGCTCGTCCGCTTGTTGGCTCACTGATTAGTGAAGTTGTTGCTGATCCTGCAAAAAGCATTAACGCAACAATTCCATTGCCCGCTGAAGGTCTTACTGATGTAACAGCTGCAATGACGCTAGCGCTCTCAAAAATCAATACTCATAGCGTTGAGACTCGATGGTCAGATGCGACAAGTCCAACAGCGCCATGGCAGAAGGCGCAGGGTGATCCCGAGTGGGCAGGTGAAGCAGTTTTGCGCGATCGCCGTGAAGTAATTACTGATGTCTCTGCTGAAAAAATTTGGAAGCAGATTGAAGGTATTGGCGGCGAACATGGTTGGTTTGGCGCTGATTTCCTCTGGTGGGCGCGCGGACTTATTGATCGCGCAGTAGGCGGAGTTGGTTTGCGTCGCGGTCGCCGTGATCCTGATTTTCTACGTATCGGTGAAAGTGTAGATTTTTGGCGAGTGGAAGAACTCGAGCCTGGTCGCAGATTAAAACTCTACGCAGAGATGGTCTTGCCTGGAAAAGCGTGGCTTGAATTTACCGTCACAACAGAAAATGGAAAGACACATGTGTTGCAAGAAGCAACATTTAATCCACGCGGATTAGGTGGCCAGTTGTATTGGCATGCAATCGCACCGCTTCACCTCTTTGTTTTTCCAACCATGCTTCGCAATATTGTAAAGCGGGCGCGTAAGGATGCATAAGTTCACTGCAGAAATCGAAGCGCTGGCACAAGAAGTACTTGCTTACAGTCTTGATCGATTGAAAAATGATCCACCTCTTGACGGTCCACGCTCGGCTGCAGATTTATTCGCTGAAGTGGGTAATACGATCTCAGCTAAGGGTTTAGGCGGCAGCAAAACTTTGGCGCTCTTTACTGAAGTCTTGGCGCAGGCATGCATCTCGACAGATCATCCACGCTATCTGGCATACATTCCATCTGCGCCAAGTGAATATGCGAGCCTTTTTGATCTCGTCGTTGGCGCAAGTGCGTTATACGGTGGCTCTTGGCAAGAAGGTGCTGGCGCTGTCTTTGCAGAAAATCAAGCGCTGCGCTGGTTATCTGATTTAGCGGGACTTCCTGAATCTGCCGGCGGTGTTTTCGTACAAGGTGGAACCATTGGAAATCTCTCAGCACTTGTTACTGCGCGCGAGGATGCACGCAAGAAATTCCCTGGCATTAAGCAGTGGGCAATTGCTTGCAGCGAAGAGGCACACTCTTCTATTGCAACAGCAGCGCAGGTAATGGATGTCGAAATTGTCACCGTAGCCGTTCGCGATGATCTACGAATGCATGGCGATGACATTGCCGCAGCTATTGATGCCTATCACGCGACAAGTGATGGGCAGGTGTGTGCTGTGATTGCAACCTCGGGTACAACAAACCTCGGTGTTATCGATGATCTGGTGGGTGCTGCTAAGGCTGCTCACGATCGCAATATTTGGTTTCACGTAGATGGCGCTTACGGTCTTGCTGGCTTATGCGCGCCATCTATTCGTGAGAATTTTAACGGCATCGAACTTTGCGATTCATTTATCGTAGATCCACACAAGTGGCTCTTTGCTCCATACGATGCGTGTGCACTGGTGTATCGCGATCCTGATATCGCGCGCGCAACACATACTCAACATGCTTCTTATCTCGACTCACTGCACGATGGCACATGGAATCCTTCTGATTACGCGATTCAACTTACGCGCCGTACACGCGGCTTGCCGTTCTGGTTCTCACTCGCCGCTGCAGGTACAGATGCATATACAGATGCCATGGAAGAAACACTTCAAGTCGCACGTGATGCGGCGGTTCTTGTTAAAGAACATCCCAACCTAGAACTTTTACGCGAACCAGATTTATCGATTGTTGCATTTACTCGTAAAGGGTGGAGCAAAGCGCAGTACCAGCAATGGAGTAATCAATTATTAGAAGATCAGATTGGCTTTGTCACACCGTCATCTCATGATGGTGAGCCGATTCTTCGCTTTGCAATAGTCAACCCATGGACCACAATCGCTGATATCAAAGCGATACTTGCAACCCTATAAATCTGGAAACAATCTAAATCCCACAGTTTTTACTAGGAATCTATTACGATTGCCCATATGTCAGCCCTAGAAAATAGTGAGAGCGTGAATACCAGCCCGTCACTGAGCGACCATTCACTGAGCGACCTGGAATTCCGCATCCTAGAATTCGAACGCAGCTGGTGGCGTTTTGCCGGGGCTAAAGAGAGCGCGATCAAAGAGCTCTTTGACTTAAGTGCCCCTCGTTACTATCAAATTCTCAATGATCTGATCGATCGCCAGGACGCCCTCGAGGCCTCTCCTATGCTGGTCAAGCGCCTGCGCCGTCTGCGCGAGGCTCGTACCTCAGCCCGCACCACCCGCTAAAGCCCCCGCTAAATCCCCCGCTAAATCCCTCTGCCTGTAGCCCCTCGTTTTGCGCACGGGAATAGAAGGCCGTAGATTTGGCGTTAGCACTCACGGGTCGAGAGTGATAAGTCGGCCCCTTGCAACGCACAAAGGAGCACATATCCATGGCAAAGCAGATCGCCTTTAACGAAGAAGCCCGACGCGGATTAGAGCGCGGAATGAACGTACTAGCGGACGCAGTCAAGGTCACTCTTGGACCCCGCGGACGCAACGTTGTTTTGGAGAAGAAGTGGGGCGCCCCAACAATTACCAATGACGGCGTATCGATCGCTAAAGAGATCGAACTCGATGATCCTTGGGAAAAAATTGGCGCAGAACTTGTAAAAGAAGTTGCTAAGAAGACAGATGATGTCGCAGGGGATGGAACAACTACAGCAACAGTATTGGCACAGGCTCTTGTTCGCGAAGGCCTTCGTAACGTCGCCGCTGGCTCAAACCCAATGGCCCTGAAGCGCGGAATTGAAAAAGCGGTCGATGCAATCGTCGCCGAACTCGCATCAATGGCAAAGAGCGTTGAGACAAAAGAGCAGATCGCAGCAACCGCATCAATCTCTGCAGCTGATGCAACCATTGGCGAGATGATTGCTGAGGCGATGGATAAGGTCGGCAAGGAAGGCGTTATCACCGTTGAAGAGTCAAACACATTCGGTCTCGAGCTCGAGCTCACTGAAGGTATGCGCTTTGATAAGGGTTACATCTCTCCATACTTTGTTACCGATACAGATCGCATGGAAGCAGTTCTTGAAGATCCATATATCTTGATTGCAAACTCAAAGATTGCAAATATCAAGGATCTCGTTCCAATGCTTGAAAAGGTAATGCAAGCCGGTAAGCCAATTGCGATCATTGCAGAAGATGTTGAAGGCGAAGCACTTGCTACTTTGGTTGTAAATAAGATCAAGGGAACTTTCCGCTCAGTAGCTGTTAAGGCGCCAGGTTTTGGAGATCGTCGTAAGGCGATGCTGCAGGACATTGCAATCCTTACAGGTGCAACAGTGATTTCAGAAGAAGTTGGCCTCAAGCTTGAAAGCGCGGGCATCGAACTTCTTGGTCGCGCTCGCAAGGTCGTTGTTTCAAAGGAAGAGACCACAATTGTTGAGGGTCTCGGCGATGAAGCACAGATCAAGGGTCGCGTTTCACAGATTCGCGCTGAGATTGAAAAATCAGATTCAGATTACGATCGCGAGAAGCTACAAGAGCGTCTGGCAAAGCTTGCTGGTGGAGTTGCTGTTATCAAGGCAGGCGCTGCAACTGAGGTAGAACTCAAGGAGCGCAAGCACCGCATTGAAGATGCAGTGCGAAATGCAAAGGCTGCAGTTGAAGAAGGCATTGTTGCCGGCGGCGGCGTTGCACTCTTGCAAGCAGGAACAGCAGCATTTAAAAAGCTTAAGCTCGAAGGCGATGAAGCAACTGGTGCAAAGATTGTTGAAGTTTCTATCGAAGCCCCACTCAAGCAGATCGCGATTAACGCCGGTCTTGAAGGTGGAGTTATCGTTGAGAAGGTTCGCCATCTTGAATCAGGTCACGGCCTTAATGCAGCGACAGGTGAGTACGTCGACATGATCAAGGCTGGCATCATCGATCCAGTGAAGGTCACACGTTCTGCCTTGCAGAATGCTGCATCAATTGCCGCACTCTTTATTACAACTGAGGCTGTCATCACCGATAAGCCAGAGAAGAAGCCAGCGGCTCCTATGGGCGGCGACGGCGGCGGTATGGATTTCTAATCTGATCCTCGCATACGAATTACCAGAACAGGCTCGCGATTAACATCGTGGGCCTGTTCTGCTTTACCCTTACCCCATGACAATGTCGGCACAAGAGATCGCACGCAACGCTGCAATTGCGGATGCGGAAAAAGCGACGCAGGTTGGCGCATTCATCTCTGTTGATATTGATTCTGACAATCGCGTCTCAACATTCTTATTTGAAGCAGATCTTGCAGGATATAAAGGATGGCGCTGGTGTGTCACCGTTGCTGAGGTAGAAGACGGTGCAACCCCAACCGTCTGCGATGTTGTAGTTCTTCCAGGTCCAGATTCACTTCTCGCTCCTGATTGGATTGATTACCGCGATCGCATTCTCCCTGAAGACATTCAGCCAGGAGTTATTGTTCCAAGCATTCTTGATGATTCACGTTTAGCACCTGGCATACATTCACTAATCCAAGATGAAGAACTTGATCCAATGCAGGTATTTGATTTAGGACTTTCACGTGCGCGCGTACTTTCAATTGAAGGACGCGACCAAGCAAGTAAGCGTTGGTATGCAGGAGCTAGCGGACCGAATGCACCGATTGCGCAGAGCGCTCCTAAGCCTTGCCAAACATGTGGCTTCTTCCTACCGATTGCAGGTTCGCTGCGAGCATCCTTTGGTGTCTGCGCCAACGCGATTGCACCAGATGATGCGCGTGTAGTTTCTGTTGACCACGGCTGTGGAGCGCATAGCGAAGCCACAATTAAGTAGCACCGCCCTAATATTCTGCGATAAACTTCGCCCTATTGTTCGAACCACAGTTGTTTCTACCCCAAGGAGTATCCAATGCCTACAGGCCGCGTTAAATGGTTTAGCCTCGAAAAAGGTTTTGGTTTTATCTCATCCGATGAGGGCGAAGATGTTTACCTGGCAGCAACAGCTCTCCCTGAGGGCGTTACTACGGTAAAGCCTGGAACAAAACTTGAATTCTCAGTAATCGATTCACGTAAAGGACCGCAGGCGATGTCTGTGCATGTTGTTGATGCACCTGTTTCGTTAGCGGAAAATTCTCGCGTGAACAACGATGATCTTGCAGCGATGATCGAAGATACGATCAAAATTTTGGACAAAGTCGGTAACGGTCTTCGCCAAGGCCGCCATCCTTCAGGTGCTGAGGCAGAACGCCTCGGTCGTGTTCTTCGTGGAATTGCAGGTCAGCTCGAAGCTTAAATACCGCTTCGGCGATCACGCCTAATTGAGTACCGAATACCTGTAGCACCAAGCAGTGCTCCAACTACGCAGGTCCAGACATACTTTGAATCGTAATCAAGGGTGATAGCAACCATTCCTGCGATAAGCCATGCGATTGTTCCGATAGCAACAAGGATGACAACAGTTTTTATCGGCGACCCTTGTTTTTTCGGTGAGTCTTGTGACATAGGTCTATAGTAATGCGAATGCGCGTAGATGAGAACGGGAGTTGGCGTTCTTTCCGGCATAGAAATTATCGAATCCTCTTTCCCGCTAATGCTGTATCTAATATTGGCTCCTGGGCCCAGCGCATCGCCCAAGACTGGCTCGTTCTTGAGCTGACTAATAACAATGGTTATTACTTAGGGCTAGTGACAGCAATTCAATTCGCACCTTTTCTTCTCTTCACATTACATGGTGGACTTCTTGCCGATCGCGTAAATAAACGTCTTGCCTTAGTTGTCACCAATACTTTTGGCGGGTTGTCCGCACTTGTTCTAGGAATTCTTGTACTAAGCGGCGACATTCAACTCTGGCATGTCTTTGCTTGTGCGGCTGTTCTGGGAATTTCAGGTGCGATCGATGCACCGATCCGTCAATCATTTACATCTGAAATTGTCGGGCAGGCAGATTTAGCGAATGCGGTGAGCTTGAATTCAGCGAACTTCAACGCCGGTCGCTTAGTTGGTCCAGCAATTTCAGGTTTTCTCATCGCGCATTACGGCACAGGGCCCTCATTTATCATCAACGCCTGCAGTTATGTGTCAGTCAATATCGCACTTCTCTCAATGCGTGAATCAGAGTTTTTTATCCGTGAATCAAAGAAGACTTTAGGCACGATCCGTGAGGGACTTGCCTATGTAAAGGCGCGACCCGATCTCTATGTCGTGATGATCGCTGTCTTCTTCGCTGCAACCTTTGGACTTAATTTCCAGATATTTAATGCTCTTATGGCGCGTGGAGAATTTAATAAAGGCGCCGCATCCTTTGGTCTGCTCGGAACATTTACCGCAGTTGGTTCATTGAGCGGGGCGTTGATTAGCGCCCGCTTTGAAAAACAACGGAACACCATGTTTGTGATCAAGACTGGCACTTTATTCTCGCTCTCAATTCTGATTCTTTCGGTAATGCCAACATTTGAGCTCTATGCAGTGTGGCTTCCTTTCTGTGGTTTCTTTGCTCTCACAATGCTTATTACGGCCAACTCATTAATGCAGATGCATTCTGATCCTGCAATCCGTGGGCGAATCACTGGGATTTATTTATTGATTTTTATGGGCGGAACACCATTTGGTTCTATCGCAATCGGATATTTAGTCGAAGCAATTGGTGTGCGCGAGAGTGTTGCGATTTGTGGAGGTATTTCACTCATTGGAATGGTCGCAATTTGGGTTTACTACAAGGACAAAGTTGGAGTACCGAGCGATATAACAGTTGAAGGTGTTTTACCTGCCCAGTACGACGATCCACGCTAGTAACGCCACAATAGTAATCAGCGAGATAACTCTTCTACTTTTGTAATTCACTCTGAGATTCCTTCAGCCTCATGAACTTTCTTCTGTGACACATGTGTCGGGATCAAGAGCACGACAATAAATGCGATTGCGATCAAGATCGGCACCATAATGTAAGCGCGAGAGATTCCGAATTGATCATCAAGTAGACCAAGTGCAAGGGGTGCTAGCGCGATCGCAATTCCTGCAGCTAATGAACTCAATCCAATCGCCTGATCCGGGCGACCGTCGCTCAGGTCAATGAGGCGAAGTGAGGCCAGTGCGAATTGAGTAGATAGCCCAACCCCGATGAGGAAGAGCCCAAGAATGCTTAAGGCATAAATATGTGAGAACCAGAAAATTGCAAAGCCGATAAATTGAATTCCAATAACGGTAAGCAATTGCTGATCTAGATGAAGCTTGAAGAGTATTTGTCCTACATACCAACGTCCAAGGCCCATACCGATTCCATAGGCAAGCATTACCGTTGTTGCAGATGCACTTGTTCCGCCCACACGATCTTTAAAGAGGCTAGCGGCCCAAAAAGATGTAGCAAATTCGCTACCGATACACGCGATGAATCCAATCCAAGAGATCCAAAACTTGAGAGACATTTTTCCACGTTGACGTGAGTTCTCTTCAAATACTTGGTCAACATAGTTTTTATCGCGCACAAAGAGATAGATAAAGAGTGAGAATGGAACTACAAGGAAGAGTCCAAGCTTCCATTTATCTGGATAGTTAGTGGCAATTGTTCCAATCAAGAGAGTTCCTGCAATAAATCCAACAGATGCAACAGCATTTGCCTGCGAGATCGTCAGCGCTGCCTTATCACCAGCGTGGCGATTAAGCATGGTCAGGCCGTTGTTCACAACTGTTGATGTGCCAAAGCCGGCAACAAGAATTGATACCAGAGTTGTTGGATATGTTGGAAAGAGAATGAAGGCGCTTAAGCCTGCGCAGAAGAGTGCAAGGCCAAGCCAAGAAAGTTTTACGCGACCATATCTATGTGCAAGACGTGAGTTGAGTGCACCCGCTGCGATCGCTGCGATACCGAGGGCGGTTCCGTGTAACCCGGCTTGTGCGCCAGTTGTTCCTTGATCATCGCGCAACAATCCCTGAGATGGGCCAAAGCCACCCAAAAACATATTGATGGCGACAGTTTGAAAGGCTACCTGCCAGAAGAAGCGATCACGAACAACATTACGTGGCATCGTTAGAGTTGAGCTACTACGTAATCAATACATGCGGTGAGGGCATCGATATCACTTGGATCAACTGCAGGGAACATAGCGATACGTAATTGGTTCTTACCCAGCTTGCGATAAGGCTCCGTATCTACTATTCCGTTGGCTCGTAGTGCTGCAGCAACCTTTGTTGCATCAATGGAATCATCAAAGTTAATTGTGCCCACGACATTTGAACGTTGCGCTGGATCGACTACAAACGGTGTTGTGTATGAAGTCTTTTCAGCCCATCCGTAGAGTTTGGCTGCAGATGATGCGCTACGTCCTGTTGCAAAAGATAAGCCGCCGTTGGTATTCATCCACTCAACCTGCTCGGCCAATAACATCAAAGTGAGAAGTGCGGGTGTGTTGTATGTCTGATCAAGGCGAGAGTTTTCAATGGCAATTCCAAGATCAAAAAATGCAGGTATCCAACGACCAGATGCCTTGATCTTCTCAGCACGTTCGATCGCCGCTGGACTCATGAGTGCAAGCCAGAGACCTCCATCGGAGGCAAATGATTTCTGTGGAGCGAAGTAATAGGTATCAAACTCTTTTGCATCAACATGTAATCCACCTGCAGCACTTGTTGCATCAACAAGAACAAGGGCGCCATCTGTTCCAGCGGGGCGAATAATCGGCATAGCAACACCGGTACTTGTTTCGTTATGTGTGAGCGCATATACATCTACGCCAGCTTCAGCGAGAGCAACAGGGTGTGAGCCTGGCTCAGATTTAATGACCGTTGGTTCATCTAGAAATGGTGCTTCCTTTGCAGCGCTGGCAAACTTCGATGAAAATTCACCGAAAACCAAGTGCTGTGACTTCTTTTCGATCAATCCACTTGTTGCAATATCCCAAAACGCAGTAGAGCCACCATTTCCAAGGATTACTTCGTAGCCTTCTGGAAGGCTAAAGAGTGAGTGCAATCCTTCGCGAACACGGTGCACAACATTTTTAACCGGCTTCTGGCGATGTGATGTTCCGATAATCGATGATCCACTTGCAAGCACTGATGAAAGTGCTTCTGGGCGAATCTTTGATGGGCCACAACCAAAACGGCCGTCCTGTGGTTTGAGGTTTGCTGGGATTACGATCTCTGAACTCATGGGCTAAGACTACGGGTAGTACCTAGTGAGGACGAACTCAGAATCAGTGCTCTCCCTCTCAAATCGCAAGCGATCGTGAAGACGCGAGTAGCGACCCTGCCAAAATTCGATCGACAACGGCATCACGCGATAGCCACCCCAATGTGCCGGGCGTGGAACGCTCGTGCCCTCTGGCCATTTCTTACTTGCACCAGCAAAACGGCTCTCTAACTCTTCTCGTGATTCCAAAGGTTGAGATTGCGCACTCGCCCATGCACCAATCTGGCTCGACCACGGACGTGTTGCAAAGTAATCATCTGATTCTGAATCCGAAATCTTCTGCACCAACCCACCAATACTTACCTGGCGTTCCATCGCATACCAAGGAAATAAAAGTGTGACCTGTTCATTAATTTCCATCGCATGGGCTTTGCGCGATTGGTAATTTGAGAAAAATGTAAATCCACCGTCGGAGATATCTTTCAATAAAACGGTGCGCGTGGAAATTTTCTCATCGCCACCCAGAGTAGATAAGACCATTGCATTTGCCTCAACGATGTACTCGTTGGCCGCCGCCTCTTTCAACCAGATTGAAAATGCCGCCAAAGGATCGGCCGGCAGGCTTTCAAGACCGACATCCCCATACGAACGGCGCATTGCTCTGATCGCATCGCGAGTCAGGCTCTGATCTGGGGTTTGATCCCTGTCTTGGTTCATGGTTGTATCTAACGTCACTTTCGTCCCTGCGTCATCTCGACGTGAGGATGGTCGCGAGCACCCCGCTTTCGGGTGCAGAATTGGCAGATGTAAACGAGCGCCGGCAGTGGCGCCAGACTGGAGATTCACCGTGTCAGATGATTTCAAGCCAGGACTCGAAGGCGTAATTGCATTTGAATCAGAGATTGCTGAGCCAGATAAAGAAGGTAGCGCGCTGCGTTATCGCGGTGTAGATATTGATGACCTCGTAGGTCGCGTCTCATTTGGAAACGTATGGGGACTTCTCGTCGATGATCAATTCAATCCAGGACTTCCTAACGCTGAACCATTTCCACTTCCAGTTCACTCAGGTGATGTTCGCGTAGATGTGCAATCAGCAATTGCAATGCTTGCACCAGCATGGGGCTTTAAGCCAACACTAGATATTTCAGATGAAGAGATTCGCAGCAACCTTGCGCGCACATCTGTCATGGTTCTTTCATATTTAGCACAAGCAGCACGTGGAATTATTGCAGCACCAATTCCAGAGTCAGAGATCGATAAGGCGCACACTGTTGTTGAGCGCATGATGATTCGCTGGCGTGGAGAGCCTGATCCACTGCACGTTCGTGCAATCGATGCTTACTTTGTATCCGCTGCAGAGCACGGAATGAATGCATCAACATTTACCGCTCGCGTAATCGCATCAACTGGAGCTGATGTTGCCGCGGCACTCTCTGGTGCAATCGGTGCGATGTCAGGTCCGCTACATGGTGGTGCACCTTCTCGCGTTCTTCACATGATTGAAGAAGTAGAAAAGACTGGCAATGCTGAGGCATACGTTAAGGGTCTGCTTGATCGCAAAGAACGTTTGATGGGATTTGGTCACCGTGTGTATCGCGCAGAAGATCCACGCGCTCGCACATTGCGTCGTACTGCTAAAGAACTTAATGCACCACGTTATGAAGTTGCAGAAGCGCTTGAAAAAGCAGCGCTAAAGGAACTTCGTGAGCGCCAACCAGATCGCGTACTTGAAACAAATGTTGAGTTCTGGGCTGCAATCATTTTGGACTTCGCAGAAGTTCCAGCACCACTCTTTACGTCGATGTTTACAGCCGCACGCACTGCGGGTTGGTCTGCACACATCCTCGAACAAAAGCGCACCGGTCGTTTAATTCGTCCATCAGCGCGCTATGTTGGTAAGGCACCTCGCAAGCCCGAAGATGTTCTGGGCTGGGATGGAACTGTCGAACAGCTCCACAAGTAGCGCTATGGAAGGGCATGAAAATGCCCCTGTAAACGCTTACCTTTATAACGATTAGATAAAGTGCCTTCAGGCGCGTTCTTTACGCCTGTAAAAAGTTGATTACCCCCACCCGAGGCGAAAGAATGGGCGCCTCGACGGTGGCGTGCGCCTTCGTCGACATCACTTGTGAATTGCACCCTCGTAATTCACGTGAATCCATGGAGGAAATTGATGACAAAGAAGCGTCTAGGAGTAGTCGGCGTTATCGCCGCTGCAACAATGGCATTTTCGGCTCTCGTCGTTCCATCAGCATATGCAAACAATGAAATTGTTGTATGGGCTGACGGCGATCGCGGACCAAACTTGGTAAAAGTTCTTGCAGAAAAGGGTGACTGGGTTTCTGGTTACAAAATTACCGTAAAGTCATTCTCAAACTTTGATGCACTTAAGGAAGCTTTCGATAAGGCAACTGATGCATCAGGTCCAGATATCGTTATGGGCGCAAATGACTGGGTTCCAACAGGAGCAAAGAGCGGAAAGCTCGCACCGGTAACTCTAACTGCAGCACAGAAGGCTCGCTTTACACCTGGCCAGCTCTTCGACCTTACATACAAGGGCAAGCTCTACGGAGTTCCTGTTGATGTAAATAACGTTGCAATGATTTACAACACAGACATTGTAAAGACAGCACCAAAGACTTTTGCTGAAATGGTTGCCGTATACAAGGCAAACAAGACTTCAAAGAGCCTTAAGGCTGGTCTCTGCGTTGCAGGTGGCGGAATGTCATGGGGAGCTCACTCGATCTTCTCAGCACTCGGTGCCGATGCATACCAGTTCAACTCACGCGATCAGATTGTTTACGGTCGTTCATTTAACGGAACAACTTTCGGAAAGAATGTTCGTACCCTTCTTCTCGATGGCGGAAAGAAGAGCAATGGCTTCCTTCCAGCATCAGATGCCGGTTGCAAGGACAACTTCATCGATGGAAAGGTTCCATACGCAATCATCGGTAACTGGGAGTGGAAAGATTATGTAGCCAAGGGCTTCACGATGAACCTCATGCCAGTTCCAGGCGTTGTCGCTAACAAGCCAGGAAAGATGTTCGGTTCAGTTTCTGGCGCACTTCTCACCACATTTGCTGCAAAGCACGGAGTAGAGGCTGGCGCTAAGTCACTTCTTACAAACTTCTTTGGATCAACTGATGGTCAAGTTCGCTACCAGAAGATCGAAGGCCGTCCACCAGCAGAAAAGGGTGCAGCACTTGATGCAACCGTATCTGCTGCACAGCGTGGATTTGGTGCTGCTGCATCACTTTCAAGCCTTCCACAGATCGGCGCATTCCTCAATAACAATGCAGGAGGCGCTAACTACTGGGATTCAGCACCAGCATATTGGACAGCTGTTCTCGTAGATGGAAAAGATCCAGTAACTGAAGGAAACAAGCTCGCTGCAATCTGGCGTGCAAATACAACAGCAGGAAAGTCTGATCTCTAAAGAGATTCAGTAAGTCAAAAACTAATGCGGGCGAAGAAATTCGCCCGCATTAGTTTTTACAATATTCGAAAGGTAATATGTAGCTATGACTTCATTCTTTAGAGGCAAAGTCTCCTTTGCCTTCAAGCTTGTAGTCCTATTACTTATCGGGTCAGTACTAGTCACCCTCACCCAGAGTGCATTCGCACAAGGTGAATTCCTGATCGCAGCCTTTCTTGCGATAACAGTGCTTTTGCTGGCTATTACATATTTAACAAAAGTTTCAATCCCACTTAAATTCTTCTTACCGGGCATTTTACTTCTCGTAGCATTTGTACTCTCACCGATTATCTTTACGGTGACAATGTCAGGATATAACTACAAAACCGGCAATATCATCTCTAAAGATGAGGCGATTGAGCAGATTCAAAATCGTGGTTTTGAATCCGATGCCGATGGCACATCTTTTGATATCAAGATCGGTCGCTACCAGATGGGTGAAGCGATCCTTGTTTCGGATTCCATTAATGGCGCTTACTTCATTTCAACTGAAACGAATCGGGTTCCACTCAATCCGGCAGATCTCACCATTAACGAGTTCGGAGTCGCCGAGTCTGCTCCAGACTTTGAGGCTCTCGCTGATGACGAATTCGCCACTGCTGATGAGACTTATTCAGGCAAGCGATTTAAATACCAGGATGAATTCTTTATAGCCCTTGAAGGTTTTGAAGTCGGTATTGTCTCGCGTCAGGTTCTCGCTTATGACGTCGATAAAGATCAATTTAATAACATTGTTTCAGGTGAAGTGTATGTAGATAATGGACGCGGTAACTACGCGATTGCAGATAATCCCGATCTCTATCTAGAGCCAGGTTGGCGCGCACCGGTCTGGTTTGAGAATTACACCAAACTCTTTACAGAAGAGCGTTTACGTGGGCCCCTCATCAGCGTATTTACTTGGACAGTAATTTTTGCGAGCCTCTCAGTTATTACTACTTTTGCCCTGGGGTTACTGCTCGCGCTAGCTCTGAATAAACCAATCCGTGGACGTCGCGTTTATCGTTCGATTCTGATTCTTCCGTACGCCATGCCGAGCATCATGTCGATCCTCATTTGGGGCGGTATGTTTAATACTGAGTTCGGCGCGATCAACAATCTTTTAGGCACCGATATTGCCTGGTTCCAGAGCGCTCTCTTTGCAAAGTTTGCAATTATTCTGGTCAATCTCTGGCTTGGGTTCCCATATTTCTATCTTGTTTCTAGCGGAGCCCTGCAGGCGATACCAAGTGAGCTATTGGAAGCAGCAGCAATCGATGGTGCTAATCCACGACAGATCTTTAGAAGAATCACATTGCCACTTCTATTACAGATACTTTCACCACTCTTGATTGCATCTTTTGCTTTTAACTTCAATAACTTCAACTTAATCTACTTGCTGACTGGCGGCGGCCCACGTGCTGAACTTGATGGTGAGCTTGCTGGTGCTACCGATATCCTGATCAGCTTTACCTACAAGATTGCATTTGGTTCTTCAGTTCAAGATCTAGGACTTGCAAGTGCTATCTCACTCGTAATCTTCTTACTGATCGCTTCGATTTCATTGTATGGCTTACGCAAATCAAAGGTATTGGAGAGCTTCCAGTGACATATTGGCTACGTAACAATCTTTGGCGCCACGCCCTCAGTATTTCAGTCTGCCTCTTTTCACTTTTCCCGCTCTACTTAGTTGTTATCTCTTCATTTAACTCAACTGGCAGTCTCCGCCTTGACTCTTTCATACCGCGTGAGATTTCTTTCGAGAATTACAAGATGCTCTTCACTGATCCTGCAATTCCGTATCTCACCTGGATGAAGAATTCACTTATCATCGCTGGCGCAACAGCGGTTCTCTCTGTTTCTATTGGATCAGCATCAGCCTTTGCATTTAGTCGCCTGTATTTCAGAGGGCGAAAAATAGGAATTCAGATGCTTCTGCTCGTTCAGATGTTTCCAGCGATTCTGGCCATCTCTGCTGTCTATGTCATCATGGAGCGCGTTTATACCTTCGCACCGAGCATCGGCCTTGGAACTCAAGCAGGTCTATTGCTTATCTACCTTGGCGGAGCAATGGGTGTAAACATTTGGCTTCTCAAAGGCTTTGTAGATTCAATTCCTAAAGAGTTGGATGAAGCCGCCAAAATTGATGGTGCATCAGCAGTTCA
>CAEZWL010000008.1_pt1 | contig 44548 bp, 48 predicted proteins | sample 7264991 | NCBI WGS metagenome assembly CAEZWL01 (sample SAMEA6813881, study PRJEB35770) | uncultured Candidatus Planktophila sp. | biome: Freshwater; feature: Freshwater reservoir; material: water | place: Czech Republic | collected 2015-11-04 | depth 0.5m m | reverse complement strand
GATCTGCCATGGTCAGTGTGGGGACGATGACGAGTGCGGTGTCATCGAATGCGACAAGACCGAATGAATCTTGCGGGGCAAGGCGATCAATGAGCTTGAGAAGTGAGCCTTTGGCGGCTTCTAGTGGCTCACCTTGCATTGATCCTGAGCGATCAAGGACAACCTGTACTGCTTGGCCCGGGCGGCTAGCGTGCTTGGGGTTGGCGGGTGCGGTGAGGTCGAGCATCAGCGTGAGGTTGTCCGTTGCCTCGAGGGCAACCATGTCGACATCAAGTAGGGCTTTTACATTCATGTGGATCTCCAGTTCTTCGAGGGAGTTTTTCTCCCTCATAGTGGTAAACGAAAAAAGTGGGCAAAAGTCAATGGATGAGTTTTGTGAGCGTTCGTGTACACGAACGGAGGGGTAAAACGCGTTTGGGAATCCAAACGCTGATGATTGGCGGTGAATCTGGAGGTAAGGCCTGGTTTGGCGGCCTTGCGTGTAGCGGGTTAGCCGGTTATCAGGCTAGTTGAGCGTGGGGAAATGCGAGTCTGTAACATTTTTACCCCCTTAGTTTCTGTGATGAAGTAATTATACCATGCGTGACTGACAAGCTACCGAGAGTATTGAGTGAAGGTGCTTTCTAACGTTTCATTTACCTTCTTAACGATCTGGGCAAGGCGTGTAGCGACGATTTTATTTGTCTTGTATCCAAGGTGCATGGCGATCTCATGGTTGTCATAGCCTGCAACAGAGAGGATGAGGATCTCTTTCTCTTTCTGGTTGAGCACGTTAAGAACTTCTTCGACTTGTTCTCTGCGTCCAACTAGAAGACTAGGCGAGCGCACAGCGTGGCTGATCATCTCCATCTCCCACTGTTCGTCGGTGAGATTTCGATTGGAGCCACCTCCGCGAGCTTCGATCTTTTTAAATCGATCGATGTACTGGCGCTTAATGGTCAGGGCGAGCCAGCCTTCGATGTTGTTAGGGCGAACCTCTTGCTGCAACAACTTCTCGATCGCCTGTGATGCGTAATCTTCCGGGCCAAGACTTGTTACCTGCTTCTTTGACTTAGAGAGGCGGCGAGCAAGGTTCTGCCATTCATCCCACTCTTGGGCCGTTACGTCGTCTTGCCAGCTCATAGTTGGAAGCCTCTCATACGAGGTTGATGTAGTGATTCAATTACTCAATCCTCATCACTTTCATCTAGTAAGCCATGGTAGTAATGTCTATCTTTTTCCAGTCCGTAGGACATATTTAGATACTCAACAATTAGGTCAAAAGTATTTAGTTTTTCAAGTTGAGTCCAGGTCCCATTACTCTGTTCCCAAAACTCAACCTTGTCTCCAATTCTAAAATTAGAGTAGACAATCAAATACTTTCGAACATAGCTTGAATCCAGACCATCTACGGGCATTCTGATCATGAGACTCGACAATCGGCTTTGAAGCTCGTCCCACGCATCCGCTTGAGCACTGGCACTTTGATAAGCCCCACCCCAAGCACTTTGGGCAAAGACTGCAATATCTCCAAGAGCATATCTAAAATTGAGTGAGTATGAATTAATCCCGTGGCCGGCGTGATTAAGTGAATATTGATCAGGTATCGGACCTTTTAGATATTCAACCGACTCAACCAGGGAATAATCCTGCCACGGCGTCGGAAAAGGCTGTGTTGCCCAATGCCATGGACGAAACTCAGATGCTTCCTCTTCAAAAGCCTGAGTAACGACAGGTATATCAAGGCCATTGCTCAGGAAAAAATCTCCAATCAAAATTTCTTTTGCCTGCGGACTACAGACACAATCACTAATATCAAAGTTTTTAATAAAGTCTGTCTGAACCGGTTGGGTCCGCATCAGCCTTTGTTCTGCAATATCTCGCACATGTGAGAAAGGATCCTGGACCAACATACCCAGTGCTCTCTCGCTCACATTTAGATTGTCTGCAACTTCTGCTCTTACCATGCAGCAGCGGTCATAAGAGAGTAAGTCAAGCCAATCCTCACGCTTTGTTAAATTTGCCACAATCAATCGAACTCCGGCATTTTCGTGAAGATGAAGTTTAAATCTCTCAACGTAAACATCATCTCCGAGCAACGCCAAAAAAGCTGGCCCGTACGGTAGAAGATTTGCTTCATGTTGCTCGTAGAAAAAATCTTGATCGTAGAAGTCATCAAAGAAAACTTCATTATTTATCAGCGAATGATTGGTAGAGATTTCAGTTGCAGCATAGAAAGTTCGCACAAATTGACTAAATGAAACTATCTCATCCTCGTTGTAAATATCCTCGGCTGTGTACATCTGTCGGGACGGCTCAAAATCTCTAAGCTCAAGATAGATGTTTCTAAGATGCTCTGAAAATTGTTCATCCATATGAGTGCTCATTTAGTTTTGCAAAAAATGGAAGATCCCATGCGTGTGGCATCAACGGTAAGTTCAAGTTGCAGGGTGGGGTGAGGTTTACACAAACTAGGCGTTTCAAGGTATTCCTCAACTTAACCACCCTCTCGCAACTCGCTTAACAAGTAATTGAAGACAAATTTAACCCGAAAATCGTCCAAATTACAGATTCGAACCGTTTACACGGAAATCGTCTCCTCTATCGTTGAAATCCGCTCAAGGCGCTCGCTGGCTTCGTTCTCTCGGCCGAGAGCGGTCAGGACCTGGGCGAGTCCCTTGTTAATTGCCACAATGTCTTCCCAATCTTTATCTGACTCAAATGTGAGCAGTTCTAAAGATCGAGCGAGATGCTCTTCGGCTTCTGCATACTCTTGGCAGAGCAGATGCGATAGCCCGAGCCGGAACCGTGCGTACCCTTCCATGATCGGATCCATTGCGACTTTTGTATAGTTCAAGTAGTGAAGAGAATGGAACTTGGCTTCTTGCCCATTCTTTACTTCGATGTAAGCAAGTGCGAGATAGTTATCGCACCACTTGACGTATTCGGGATTCTTAGCTTCTTTGAAGTGGGAGCGAGCGCTTAAATAATTTGCGATTGCTTCATCAAATAATTCAAGTTTCGCTTGTGCCATTCCTACGTTGATGAGATCTATTCCGCGTGAGAATGGTGTTGCATCGGGATCAATCATGGCTATTGCCGCGGTGTGGCCGTCAAGGGATTTCTGCCACTCTTTCACGTCATACCAGGCACGGGCTGCTGATCGTGTGGCTTCAATCTGACCTTCGTCATCTTGAGCTAGCGCTTTGAGTTGAACGATGATCTCAAAAGTTTCTGCGACGTCTTGCATTCGTTTGAGATTTTCTAAGCAGTGGGCTTTACCTTCGTAGAGGTGAGTCATCTCTGGAAGATAATTCTCAGCTCCGCCTAACTTGTAGTAGATATCGAGTGAACTCTCTATCAAATTTAAGCATTGGGTATAGCTACTGCGGTTGTATGCAATGTGGCTGAGTTCATCAAGGACTTCAGCTCGCTCTGCACCTTCGGATGTACTGATGCGCTCCCAGAGTTCCTGCTCTCGGGTGTCGTTCGGGTTTTTTTCGGCGCTCACCGTTTCCCTTCTTGTAGGAGTGTTGCTTCGGACGGGTGGAAAGTTACAGATAGTCACTGACATCTCTGCCAGTCACGCTCATGTGGGGATTTTGGGGGAAGCGCAGAGTAGCACAGAATTCGAACAGGTGTTCGGCTGGGACGGCCACGTTCCCCCGCTTTTGAGCCTAGGAACTCTAAACTTTCCAGATGAAGAAATTTACCTGGCTCGTGGTTGCCCTCTCGATCCTGGCTACCAATACCGCCTGCAGTTCAGGACCCGAGTACGGGCTCAAAACTAGAGAAGGCTCTTTCTACTGTTTTACTGTTCCAAATTTTGAATTCCAAAACTATGAAGCAAGGTTGTATGACGCAAATGGAGAGCTCGTCTCAACAGAGGACAACCTTGATGTTAAGGAATCAACCGATCGATATTCAACAGGCATGTGTGAGCTCTCGGCTTCATTTAGAGATATTCCTTTGGGGAATGGTCCCTATAAAATTGAGTATCTAGTGGATGGGGACATCGTATTAGATACGTGGGAGTTTGAAAATTTTGATCTCGAGTATTGATCTGGCTATTTAACTGCCGGACCGATTGGTTATTAAATCAAAGAGATCACTCCCCTCTGCTATTCTTTTCATAGGTAAAGAACTAAGCGATAAGCCCTTGAGCATGCTTAGTGCCCTCCGCGCAATGTACGACCCGCGTTCGGTGGCCCTCAAGGAATACCTGCCGGCGATGAAAGACACCGTCGGAAGTAGCGGGTCTTTTTCATGGGCCCAGTCAGGGTATGTGTCATGTCTCTTTCATTATGTACAAACTGTTTTGCGTTAAGTGATCTATCTAAGCAATCGAGTCAACGCTGTAGATGTGAAGAACAAATTCCGGTCAATCTCGGAATGCTTGATTGTCCGAGTGGACTCGTTCTTTGTTACATCTGTGCACGTGCTGTTGCAGGTGGGTTTGGGCGGTATTCGTGGAATGCGTGTAAGTCATGTCGGACAGTGAACTCAGGGATGTCGCAGTGGTTGGGTGTGAGTCTGCCACTTGGGCGACATTCGATCATGAATGGAATTGGGATTCCGTTATCGGCAACGCGGCCTGAGTTTGAGGCTGGGGCAACTGCGTTGATTGCCTTTTCACAGAAGAGCATGGCGCTCTCTGATTGGGGTCATTTGCAGACGCGTGCGCTCTTTGAATCTGTGCCGGCGTGGGCTGATCGCAAAGTAATTACGGTGATTGAGTGGGAGAAGAAGTTCAAGGCTTCTAAGAAACACTCGCGTGCTGCGTTTGCGGCCTACTACGGTGTTGAGGATTTGTGGCAGGTACTCATGCGGCGGGGATAGATGGAATGAGTGAGGTTATCGATTGCCTTACACATTCGAACCGGTGTAGAGCTTCAAGCCTTTCCAGGATACGTATGTTGCTGGTGGCCATTGTTCGGTTGATGCGAATTTGCCGATCATCGCATCGCAACGGAGCCATCTTTGCCCCTTAGCCCATCCTGCACGGCTAGGTGTGTACCAAGCCCAATAGTTGAACTCTGAAGTTTTCATTCTGCTGTCGTATGCATTTGGGAATGTTCCCCAGAAATCGCAAAGCTCAGAAACAAGATCTAGCGTCGTCTGCCGATCCATATCGACTGGATTGGTATTGACCGGCCAAGTCTTTACGGCAAAGGTCTCCATATTGTGACTCGATGAACAGTTAATGGGATTCTTTGGAGCGTACTTAGCTGATACTTGAGCCTTCGTGTACTGGAAGCACTGACCCACCTTCGGAGCAACTGTGTATGCAGCACTAGCGGCGGTAGGTGTGAGTAATGAGACGGCTAAAAATGCGGTCAATAGGATTGAGAGTGTTTTTCTCTTATTCATTGCGTCCACCCATATCCCCGACTAGTTGTTAAAACTGAAACCCTAAATTACTGCAGAAATCTTTAATCATTGCGTACTCCTCCGGGGCCTGCGGCTCTCCTTCTTGCAGAACTATTTCCATCGCTTGTTCTAGTCCAGCTAAAGGAAGTTTGCCCTCCTGAACCGCTAACTCATTGCCCTCTGTCATTCGTTGAAGCATAAAGATATTGTCACCTTGGCTGCCCCAGTAACAGGATCGCTTGTAGGCATCGCTTGAACTTGTAGCAAAGGTCATTTCCGCAAGTGGGTTTACTGAAACTGCTGACTCTTGGACATCATCGGCGCTTTCACTCGAACATGAAGTCAGGACCGACACTGATAGCAACGCGGCTACTAGGAAACTAGCCTTTTTACTAAACCTTTGATTACTCATGAGGAGATCGTTCCATTACACGTGTCAATGTTCAAGAACATACTGCAGCAGGATTATCACTTTGGGAACTAGTGACTAGTCACAATCGAGGTATGGATCCCAGATGTTAGGTTGTGATTAACACGCTGCTGACTAGAGCAGAATGTTGACGACAAACGGCACAACGATAAGCAGGACGATTATCAATCCACCAATACTAGCTATTAGTGGCCCAGTACCGATTCCCTGCTTATCGGGAACAAATGAAGCGTTGTTAGAGTTGGCAACTGCATCGACTAAGCGCGTAATGAATGACTTATTTGGCCCAGAATAAACACTTCCATTCTTGGCGTTAATTGTCATCAAAGTTTCACTGCCTTGGTCGAGAAACGAAATTTCAACTGAGACTTTATTGAGGCCGTATTTTCCCCAGCCCTTAATCTTTCCAGGGGAAGAACTTTTGATGCCGCCTAACTTTGTGAGGGCGTTTGCGACGACTTGCTGAGCTTCCGCCAGCGCTCCATGAAGTATGAATTGGGAATCTGTAGCCCCTGCACTAATTTTCATTTTCTCTCCCCTACGTTTGTTGTCATTTTAACTTACTTAGCTCTAGTTGCTAGTGATTCTGAATCTAAGATTAGTTCTACTATCTTTTGCTATCCCTATTCACTCGATTTGATCAGTCATGACTAAGGGGATTCCAGCGAACCCTAAAGCTCGAACCGTAAATTTATGTCATCAGTGATTGCACAAGAACTGCTCGCTGTTGCGGATTAATCTGCATAAACCTATTGAAAGGATGAACAATGCGTGAAGTTGCTCAACTAAAGACTACAAATTTGGTTATTTACTTGCTTTCAGTCCTCGGAAGTGTAATTTTCATCATTCTCGGAATTCGCGGTGAATGTATTGAGGATTGCGAATATGATTCATTGGCAGTGTACGTAACGAGTCCAACAATGATCGCAACTGGATTTGCTGCCTTGCTATTTTCATCACTTCTGTATCAGGTGGTTAACTTGTTCGCAGTGCATGTAGAAAAGTCACATTCAGCTAGTTAAATCCCCAACGTGCCCAACACGAAAATCCATTCCAGCGCTACCTCTGATAACTCTGATGGTGGTTCCTGCAGGATACCCACACTTCACATAAACAAAGAAGCCCCAGGCGACGAACCCTGGGGCATCTGAGTGTGCGTACCCCTGACGGGATTCGAACCCGCAACCTCTGGCTGCGTCACAGCAGTGCTCTATCCGTTGAGCTACAGAGGCACGCGGTGCGAAAATTACTCGCTCTAATTACCACTCTTGAATTTGAATATCTAGGTGTGGATGAGATTTGGTGATAGATTTGCACTAACGTCACAGCAGTGCAGTTATAGGAAAACCCGCAGAGTAATCTGCGGGTTTTCTTCTTTCGTCCAATAGCTCCAGCGGGCAAGCCCTGAGTGCAGATGTGTGCGTTAAATCCCTAACGTACCCAGCACAATAATCCAGCCGAGTGCTGACTTAGATACAAGACTTAAGACGATGTATGACTTCTCGCCATATGCATAGTCCTTCCACTTTCCTACCTTCTTATATTGCAGCCACATATTGATGGCAAAGCTGTTAAAGAATAAGAAGGTGAGAAGGAAACCAAATTGTGCGTATACGGGAATGGAATCGGCGATGTTGTTAGTTGAGACTACGAAGTAGAGAGCGCCCATAATCCAAGGGACGATGCCGGCGAGGACACCGATGTTAAATGGAAGCCATGATGTCTTATCGGTAAGTTGATTGTATTTCTCCATCATTAACCCCATGAGATTCATGATGAAGTTAAGTGTGAAGATAAAGACGATACTTGATAGTTCGATAAGGCCGCCGAGCATCAAGAGAACAACGAGCATGAGGGAAGAGCTGATTGCGTACTCCCACCAACGTGCAGGATTGATGCCTTTTGAGATATTTGCTTCGTAGCGGCGCACGTACATGGGCGAAGAGATAAAGAGGTGGGCGAAGGCCGAAAGAAGTAAGAAGATTGGTGCGATCAGTGCGATCGGGAATTCAAAGAGTGTTTGGCTGACCGGCATTACGCCATCTTCTGTCTCATCGAAGAAGCGGGTAATGACCGGAATTGTGGTCTCGGCGTTGAGGATGAAGGCGAGTGTTATGCCTTGGATCAGGTGAGTGACACCTGCGATTCGGTTAAAGGTTTGTAGCTTGCGACCGAGCGTTGTTTGTGGCTTCATCGATTCTCCTTATTAGGAGCATAAGGATACATAAGACAGATTGAAATCTCTGGGTGAGGCCTCGGTTAACGAAGTAGAGCGGCTGCTAATGCGCCATTAACTACAACGTTCTCAGGTGAGATGCCGTATTGATTCATCGCACCCTTCCAGCCCTTATCGAGCCCCTCATCATCACTATCGTCGCCATGAACATTGTTAGTGACTGCGCCAACAACCATGGTTGTGTCCTGAGAAACAGAGATGTACTGAACCCAATGCACTGGAACAGGGTGCATATTTCCATCTCCCCCGAGCATTGGAATGATGTCAGTGCGAGGAATACCTTCATAACCATGGGCCGTGACTGTGACATTTTTTGTCGTACCGTTACCGCTTGCTCGTGTCTTGAGAATATTCTCAGTCACTGACTCTGGATGGCGGAAGTTATCCTGGCCGATTGCATTGGCCATGGCTTCGTGCTCCCAGAAGGAAGAATCGTGAGACTTTTCACTGCGAAGAGACATAGTGCGCTTTTCGCGGTACATCGGTATCGTCCAGAGAGGCGCGAAACCAAAATACAAAGCCTTGAAGTATTGATTGTGAAAATCGTTAAAGAAGGCACGTGCTGCTGCCAATTCTTGCGACTTGAATCGATGAGGATTTCCATCGAACTCTATATTGGCAAGATGGCCAGGTTCAACGAAGTTGACCATTCCCTGCTTGTCAAAGGAAAAGTTATCTCCAAATCCAACGCTCTTGTCGTTGAGTAATTTGACCATCTCTTGCTGAGCAAGCGGAGTGAAGAGCAGACGGAACTCAACTTCGTGATCGCGATCTGTTGCATTGAAGAGCGCTTCAAACTCTTTGTTAGACATCACAGTGAGCTCACCCGAGCCAGTTTTAATGTCTTTGCGCGCTTTCTTCTCTACCTTCTTGATCGCACTTTCTTTACGTCGGTTATTGAAAAAACCATCTTCCAGACCAGAAAGGTTTGATGGATTTCTACTGAAAGAAAGGTTTGGAGCAATCTCATGTCCGTAGATAATTGTCGAACGAACGTTGTACTCCGGGAAAGGCTTAACAACAGATGCCGTCAGAGTTTGAGTTTTCGTGATATTCACCCAGTTGCCGTTTGCATCACGCACAGACTCAACCCACTGAATGACGATCGAACCCACATAGGTCTTGCTACCCATCCAATGTTCTTTATATCGAGCGATTACAAAAGGGTTGTCCTTGAAAGCGCCACTTTGAGTGACAAAAACTGAGCGCCCGTCATTAAAGCTTGGTGAAAGGTCATAGTTATTGGTCAGATCAATGAGTCGATCTGAAGAAAAGAATCCGTCTAAAGTCATGAGCGGGAAAGTCTTCATGAAGAGTTTTGCAGCAGTATCCCAACGGTAGAGATCGTTAAGCGGCTCCATTTGGACCCACGCTTCATTAGATTTTGCATCCCTAAACTTCTCTAATTCGGCAACTTTCTCGTTGAGGCTAGAGATCTCGGGGTTAATCTTGATGAAAACTAGAACAATGAAGGCTATAGCCGGGATGATCGCGAGATAGTAAAAGGATTGCATTGTGATCGCTAGGGCAACGAGTCCCACCGCAGCGATGATTGCTGTGATTCGGCCTGCCTTCCACCAACCGCGTGATTTAGAACTTGCCGAAACATTCTGCTGCAATGAGCGAAGCTCGGTCATCGTCTCGATGTTGAGCTGTTCATCAACGCCCGAAGATCGAACTAAGTCTTCGAAATACTCAGTTACATTGCGCGCATGTTCATCCTTAAAAAAGGATGCGTAATCTTCGATCGGCTCATCAAACTCTGGCATTAGAAGAATGTTCCGCGAGCCTGTGCTTTAGTTTCAGCTGACGCTGTGTAAGGAATACGTGTTGTGTATCCTTCCTTGGCCGCAACGATGATCTTTGTTGGCCATGAGAAGATATCCTGATTCCACATACTTACAGTGTCGTTATAGAGCACGCGTGCGGCTGTAATTTCCTTCTGGAGCGTTGAATTCTGGCGCATCGCATCATTGATGTTTTCCTGCGCTCTAAGTTCTGGGTACGCCTCGAAGGCAAGGTTGATTCGTGCCTGAATTCCATCCATGAGAGCTGAAGCTTCGTTACGAACTTGATCAGCATTTGGATTAACACCGCTACGGTAAGCAGCGACAGTCTTCATAACGTCCTTATCTAAGTCGATGGACTTATCGAGGAGGCGCGTGAGGTTCTGCAGAATAATGACTCTCTGTTCAAGGAAGTTATCAATCTGTGAAGCATCTGCCTGAATCTTCTGTTGTAACTTGCGGAAATATGCGAGTGCGTTCTGCTTCAAGAATTGGAAAATCAATCCTGGGATAACTCCAGCAATCGCAAAGAGTGCGGCCATCGCTGGATCGCCTGTTGCAGCGATTCCAATGAGTCCGAAGATAAGAATTCCGCCGACCCACAGTGCAAGCTCGAAGAATTTGGTTCCAGCACCAATTGATACCTTGAGTTGCTTATCAATTACATTCGTGTCGCGGCCATCTGGATTAACTGGACCAGTGATCTCATCGAGTTCGTTTCCCACTTTGTACCCCAATACTGCATTCGAATTGGCGGAAAGATTCCGACCAGACGAAAATTCTATCTACGACCCGTTTCAACGAGCAAGGGCTGCTCTCGGAAATCTTAAATAGTGAGGTGAACGTGGCCCCTGACTAGTCAGATCCTCGGAATTTACGCTTTCGAAATTCGTGAAACTCAGTGTGAGTCGATAGGAACGGGATTGTCAGTGCAGTTGGTTACTTTAAACCTATGGTCACAAAGCGACGGAAGCGATTGAGCGTATTAGTATGCCCCGGGTGTTCAGCGGTTGGAACGCTGCGCACGATTGTGTATGGGATGCCAGATCCTGAAACTTTTGATTTTGAAAAGTATGCAGTTGGTGGATGTTGCATGAATGGTCAGGGTGTTGACCCCGAAGTGAAATGTCGGATTTGTGGGTGGGAAGGAATGCGTGAAGATGAATAAGACAGGTGTTTGAGTCTTGTATCTGGCGCTCTCTCTTTATACCATCCGAGCATGATTTCGAAAGAGTATCCACAGTCAATTAATTCGATGGTTCTGTGAGTAGGTGCTGATATGAATCTCAAAACCTGCCTAGATTGCAAGAGTGAATACACCGATCAAGATGCCAAGCACTTTGGTCACTGCCCTAAGTGCGATTCAAAGTTTTACACCGTCGGAACAATTAACGATCCAGGTTTCTCATCAAGGACACCCTCTGAAATCGACGAGGCGAATCGAATCAAGCTCTATACCCCAACCAAAACTGCCGCTGAAATTGCAGAGGACGAGCGAGTTAAATATGAAAAATCCATTGGCCCAGAGAATGTAAAAAAATTTAAGAATCGCCTTAAGCTAGAGCTGGAAGAAATCGCTTATCAAGAGTGGCGCGCCATGCAACCTGAGTGGAAGCATCAAGTGGCTCGAGTGGAGTCCAATCCTAAAGCGCAACCAAACATTAATGGTCTTGCGAGTTCTCAGGCAGCTGCAACCGCCCTCGGTGTATTCGTAGGCACAACTGCTATCCGCGCTCAGATAGCTGAACTCAATGAGAATCTAGATGAAGCTTCCGGTGGCGATTCAGGAGATTCAGAAGGTGGTTTCATGGATTCACTCGGAGACTTCTTTTAGTAGTAGCTAGAACAGATAGGGGCGGTCATGGGATTTTTTGATGGCGCGAAAGCGAAGATATCTGAAGCTAAGCAAGGTATTTCGGATATGAATGAGCGCCGAAAAGTGACTGAGATTGTCAAAACGCTCGCAAGCTTTCCTCTATGCGGAGAAGTGGAATCATCCATAATTGTTAGAAGTCTCATTACAAAGTACCTCGGAAGATCACATGTAGCGACAATCGACCTTGCAAACTCACGCCCTGAAGCTGTAGCAAAGGAGATGGCTGAGCTGACGGCCGTTGTTGAGAAGGAACGTGAGTTCCTGAACATTATCTTCGGCGAGAAATTTGACGCTGACATCATGCAGCTTAAGGGATCTATCTCGGTGAGCTTTTTAGACACAATCCTGGACTTCATCGTTGATACGGATACCGTAATCAGCCAAGATCTCTATAAAGCGATCTTAGAAAAAATGGTGCAAGAGGCTTCAGGGTTCGACATTCACTTGTATTTCGATGCTGGATCAACCACCAATATCTACGAATGGCACCGTGAGTATAAGGAAGAACATTTTCCAAATGTCTTCTTTCCAAAATTAGAAGAGGTAGCAGAGCGCAAATTTCAGAGCTATAGAAAGCGTATGAATACAAAAGGTGGTTCTGAAGGTCGGATAGTTGCAGTTGCCTTAAGTGAGGACACTATCGGCGCTGGCCGAACTATGGATATGTATGACCACGAGAACAATGTATGGCTCAAAGGCAATCTTGGAATGGCGAGTGTGACTCGAATGGTCGAGCACTATCTTCCTTTTGTCTTGAACAAACCATTGCTCCATTCTTTCCGAAATCTAAGTAGCGAGATGCAGACTGTTGGAGATATGCATTGGCATCTCTGCGAAGATGGAATTCTGGAATTGGATTTAATCCCTAATGCCCTCCCCCGATGGATCCCGAAGCAAAACATCAAGGGTCTAACTTTTGGTGAGGCGTACAACGGACGATCAACTGATGGCGTCACACAATTTGAACAGTTCTATCTTTACATGACGGTGGAAACGACCAATGGGGATGAATTTACGCTCTTTAGATTCCTCAATGAGGATAGAAGAACTGCGGAGAAGAAGTTGAATACCGCTTTGAATTCAACGCTGCCTAAGTTGGCCGACCACTACCCGGTATACATCTCCGATGTTGTGCACGATATTTCTAAGCACTACAAAACAACGACGACGTATAGAACGACATATGTGTGGGGTGAGTTTTAGTCCTTGATTTCATGACCAGTCAGGCGTGCAGTTTTCCTTCGTAGAACCTGTCTCATAAACTCAAGTAGGAATACTCTTTCCCGATATCGAATGGGGGAAGTGATGCAAGGGTTCGGAACTTTGTTATTCATGTGGGGCTGTCTTGATTGGATTATGAGCGGTTCAGGGACAGACGTTTATTACGACTGGTTTGGCATTTATCTTCCCGATGCGATCTATAACTATTCTCATTGGATTGCAATGGGTATGGGAAGTATGATCTTTGCTGCTGGTTCGCAGAATAAGTAACCTTCCTCGTTGAATCCGGAGGCAATCTGTACTGATTCTTGAGTCGGGGCTAGTATAAGAACCTATATGAAACTCCGCGTAGCTATCGAAGAAATTGCCGTTGAGGTGTGCAAGCGTCATTCGCATGCGCAAATTACTGAGTTACATATTCTTCGTGCGATGCTGAGCAAGATTGGAACGCAAGGCACCGATCTCACTATCAAATCCATTGACAAAGAATTAGACAAAATTCCCGTAGTCCGAAATGCATCAATAAGTATTAGCCAGGCTGCAATGGAGATCCTCAATGAGTTAGAGGCGGGAGATCCGATCGAAGTCAGAGATGCCGTCATTGACTTTATCTTCAACCCTCAAGAACCTGATGACGAGGATCCAGAGCTACCGCCAGATACAAAAGATCGTCCAAGAAATGACACGCCACGTAAACCTGTACAGCCAAAAAAGCCTGCTGTTAAGCAGAACAAGCCCCAAGGTGGAAAGTCGGAGTCTCTTGACGATGTTCTTGCTGAATTGAATCAACTTGTTGGTCTAGAAAAAGCGAAGCAACAAGTCAGTTCACTCATTTCCTTGCATCGTGCCAATACCGTCCTTGCTCAGCAAAATCGCGCTGCGGTTCCTGTTGGTCTACACCTAGTCTTTACCGGCAGCCCCGGAACAGGAAAGACAACGGTCGCACGTTTGATCGGACGTTTATACAAGGCAATTGGACTACTCAGTGGTGGTCAGCTCATTGAAGTTGATCGCTCGCATTTGGTCGCTGGGTACGTTGGCCAAACGGCAATAAGAACTCAGGATGCAATCAATTCAGCAGACGGTGGCGTTCTTTTCATCGATGAGGCTTACTCCCTAGCCAGTGACACTGGGTCCAGTCATGGATTCGGCGATGAGGCCATATCAACGCTGGTAAAGGCCATGGAAGATAAGCGAGATAGTCTGGCCATAGTTGTTGCAGGTTATAGGGAAGATATGGATCAATTTATCAAATCAAACCAAGGTCTTAAGTCACGATTCCAAACTTTTATTGAATTTGAAGATTATGGCACCGAAGATTTAATTAAGATTTTTAAACTGATAAGTGCGGGTACACCGGTTCAGGTCACCGAAGAAGTTGAACAGGCACTTCGAGACTACATAAATGACTACAGGCCTTCAGGTGAAGACGGCAACGGACGCTTTGCACGCAACCTCTTTGAAAAAATGTTTCTCAACCTGACAACGCGCGCAATGGCAGACGGCATCATTGATCCTCACGAACTTGATGCTTTTGCAGTCGCAGATGTCCCAAAGATTCCAAACAAACCAAAAGATGATCCTAATAAACCAAAGTTTGGATTTGTTTAGTCTTCCTCTTCGTCATCTACTGGACGTGCACCTGGGCGAGTTTCATCTTCAGGCGGTGAAGTTTCTGCCAACCCTGCCTTTGAATTGATCTTGATCGCTTTTGGAGGCATTGGGTCTGAAAGATCCATCCGAATGACTATATCCATTGGAAGATTTGCGGTCTCAGGATATGTCTCAACGCGAGCATCTGGATTCTTTTTGGAATCCCCCTCGAGTCTTTCTGGAACGACAAAGTGAGATTTCATTTTCTCGTGATAACCGTAGCCAACTTGCCCTTGAGTGAGTGAAGCAATGCTAAATGGCGTCACTAAACCATCGAAAGGCCCGATCGGTTCCCGCAAGAAGTCATCCCAATCTACTCGCTCTTCTTCTTCCAGACCTGCTTGATCTGCCTGAATTGGGTCCAAGACATTGGTCCGATTTTCCTTAACAGGCGGACGTGATTTAGTTATGCCTTCACTTTGAACTTTGAATGTAAGGGGTACAAGTTGTCGGCGAGCTACAAGCTCAAGAGCATCTTGGTTTTCCAACCCTTTGCGCATCTCACTCCGTGGTCCTCCTGGTGAATAGGCAATGTCAGCATCTAGGCCATCAATATTCATCCGCTCACTCGGTAACCCAACAGTGTGTGCGATTGCTGTCACTTGATCTTTAAGTACCTTGCTTCTCCATCCACGGATAGCAAAGCTCTTCATGGCCCGACCTTGAAGCTTATTCATAGATGAGGCATCGCTCTCTTGGGCTTGAGCGATACGTAATGAAAATGGAAATTCATCTTGATTGAGGTCAGAGAGATATGACTTAAACCAACGGTCATTCATGGTCCATGGGCGATTGAGGGAATAACCCAGTATTTCAAGCCAGTCAACGACCTGAGGATAAAGCGAGAAGAGTCGCACCTCTTCTTGACGAACTTTATCGAAACCTTTTGCGACATTTTCAAGTGTTTTGATCAAAGTTTTCACTCTCCAATCAAAGCGACGCCAGTCGCGATAATAAAGAATGAGGGCACTAAATATTGTGATAATCGAAGCGGCTAACACGTACCTGAATATTGTAGAACCAAAACTAGTTAACCTGATAACCCAGGCGAATGGCAAGAATGTTGTTACTAAGAAATATGCCAACCACAAAAAGAAACTGATGCCAAAAACGCTCAAGATAGTTTTATGAAAACGCTTACGAAGGCGAACTAGTTCACCTGGTTCAGGTAACTGCAAATTCTCCATAGTAGATACATATGAATCTCGTTTAGCGATGACCGCGTCTCGCTCCCCCCGCATCCGAGCAAACATCTTCCATAGGAATGTTCTACGATGGCGCTCTACCCAGATAGCAAACTGTGAAGCTTTCTCTTCCTTGATATCTATTTCATCGGTCAGAGCCTGCACCTCTGCATGAATCAGTTCACGCTCTTTTTGTAGCGCTTCCAACCGTTCTTCTCTCTCTTTTTCTTCAGCAAGACGTAAGGCCTCTGCATTTTCAGCAGCACGCTTTAATTCCTCTTCCACTTTAGAGTGCGAAATCTCTTCTGGTGGAGTAGGTGGAGTCTCTTCTGGTGGAGTAGGTGGAGTCTCTTCTGGTGGAGTAGGTGGAGTCTCTTCTGGTGGAGTAGGTGGAGTCTCTTCTGGTGGAGTGACGACCGGAGTCGTAGGCTCTTCTACAGGTCCATTCGAATCAGAGTTCTCAGGATCAACGTTTTCTCCATTTGGATTACTGCTCTTGAAATCTTCGTCGGTGCTCATCGAGTGCCCTCCGTTAATTCTCTAATCTTGGTATCGATCTCAACCAGCTTGTTCAGCCTCGCATCGAGCTCTCGACGTCTTTCAGAGACATGTGCAGTATGAATCTCAACTAACTCGGGTGCCTGATCAATATTTGACCATCCGACTACTTTGATTTCACTCAATCCTTCTAGCTCTGTTCCTATAGTCCAGCATTCCTTGGGATCCTGAATGACATCTGAAACTTTCGAGAAGATCGGATATCGCCCGTTTGAATCTTTAACTCCAAATTTAGAGAGATCCCCTCCCTCGAGGAAACCATAAATCAGTTGTCGTAAATCAGACCAAAGTGCCCCTCGTGACGTTGTGCTCGTACGTCGGAATGGCATTACCAAGGCTTTTTCTGCTTCACGCACATTGTTTCCAATTGTTTCCAATTGGCCGAATAGGTGGCGATCACGAATGTCCTCGGCATCGTACTGATCTATACCAATCATGACGCCGCCATCTGGACCGATCAATGAATCTTGTAACTTCTTGCCGATTCGTCTCCGAATCCAGATCCAACACCATTTTGGCATTGCGAGAAAACGTTGGCCGCAGAATTTCAAGAAATCACTAATACTCTGCCACTCAGTCCAACGTTGCTGCTTAAGTTCTTCCTCGGGATCTGGTTCTGCAAAACGAAGCACTTTATTATCGGAGTTGAAGACGATTTCCACCATCTCGTCAACAACATGTTCAATATCTAAATCTTCAATAAAGTAAGTGTTGTCAATCTCAGCGACTAATCCCTTTGCATGGAGATCTATGTTTGGATCAGCAAGATCAGATAGGACAGAAGCAGCAACTCGTCGTGAAAGTCCATCAGTGAGTACAGAGTTTACAAATACACGGGAGAGTTGATAGGAGTGCGCTCCACTCTCCGGTTTAGCAAGATCATCAAATGGGCTTCTTGCAATTCCATTCCACAGTCCACCGGTTGCAGCAACGTGCATGGCAATAAACTTTGGATATCTAGCGTCTTCTTTGACAAACCGGTCTGCTGACAGCGGAGTCTTGCGATCCTCTGGTGAAGCAATCACGTGATGATCCCACTGCCCCTTAAAGACAGTTGAATATTCATTACTTTTGAGCTCAGTAGGAAACACAACTAAGTTAATGCGGCGCAGATTAGTTTTGTCTCCTGGCCGGTCCTCGCTCAGGGCAAGCGGAAGAGAGAGTCTGATCGTCTCGGAGAGAAGATCGAATTTCTCATATTCTTCTTCATCAGGCTGGAAGGTGTTTGAGAGAACTCGAACTGCAACTAGTCGAACTGTTTTGAATTTGTTTCTGGCCAATTCATCAAACGGATTGACCTCAATGCCAACAAGTTCACGATCTTCATCAAGACCCCACACTATTCCACGCGTAGTTGGGGGGCCAAAACCCTCTTTCGTAATGTCGTCTGCCGTCATCCAAATAAAATTACCTAGAAGACCATCACCGATCCATTCTTTCAGCTGTTCATGCAGCTTTGGATACCGTGCTTCACTGGGAAGCAAGACAATACTTACCGAGTTGTTAACCCATTTGAATGACATTTAATCTTCATCCTCACCGGCATCAAAGTCCATCTTTGCAACGTCTTTATGAAGACTCTTGAGAGCCTCCAACAGTGGCTCTCTGATTTCCCAAGTTAAATCTTTGTCTTGGGCATCATCACGATCTGAAGGAAGGCTCTGCTTTGCAAAACGTGCTTCATACTTACTGACATTATCTGAAATGTACTTAAGTAGAACTTCGCGTCTTACCTCTGCAGAGTCCTCTTTTCTTCCTGCGCGCTCTGGATCAGGAACTGGACCGCGACCACTATCTCCAGTTTCTAGCCAGTGTTTAAGTTCTGAAGCAGAACTCTTGAGATCGGCAAGTTCCTGGAGTCGTTTGTAGGATTCTAATGGCTCCAGTGACTGTGTTCCGTTGCAGGCGACGATCGCAATTGCGAGTGAGGAAATTAGCCCGCCTGGATAATCCATCACTTCGATTTCATCCGTGATGAGCAATGGATAAGGAAATGCGTGGTACTTAGATCCATCACTAGAAGAAATCGAGAGTTTTGGACCCTTTTTCTTCTTCTCATCTTTTGTGAGTTCTTTATCAGATCGGAAGTTCTTAAGCGCCCGCGCAACAAAGTATCCCTTTAAGATATCGAGCTTAACTGTTCCTGATGCGGGAATCGATTCATATAGATATCGAGGGCGACGATGAAGCATCAACCCTGCACGAGTAGTAGACAGAGAGTTATGGGAATTCCAGTACTGTGAAATTGGCCCAATTATCGAATCCAAAACCATCGGCTGAACACCCTGGTGAACGCTGAAGAAATCGATACTCTGATTAGAGGATTGCGGATCAAATGTTTTTCCACTGACCGCACCGGTTAAGTCTTTACGTTCTAGAATTTCACCAACTTTGCCAAACAATGGGTGTGTTGAATCCAACGGGATCGTTGAGACTACGACATCTACTTTAGCTTTTGACATATGTATTGAGGATGAAAGCCCATCATTGATATTCACTAGAGGTGCCCCATCAGTAATCGCCTCCTCAAGTTTTGCAAGGAACTTATCCTGGCGCTCCTTGAGGACTGATTTATCTCTCTCGTTTGTCAGATAAGAAGAGAGACTCTCATTGACGAATCCTGCGAATGGGGTGCCCATCTGCTTCATCCATTTTTGAGCACGCTCAAGATAATCAACTGGGTAAATCGAGACCTCAAACTTCGCTGACTGTGCATTCTGCTGACGGTCTTCGCGTGCCTCTCGAGGTGTTGGTACCCAATCTCTTGTAGTGGTGATGAACTCCCAATAGTTTCTACGATCCAGATTTGGAAGCGCTAGGCCACCCATGATTACTTCATCGACAACCTGCCGCATCGCATTCGTTCGCTTTTCTGAAACTACAGAATTATTTACCAACTCTGCAAATTGAGCGGGGTAGTCCGTCGTCTCTATTAATAACTTCTCATTTTTAGATGGTTCAAAGTGACGGGGAACAGAAATCGAGTCTTCTGTTGACCAATCCATAAACTCTTTCTTAGCGCCAAGGAGCCCGCGGTAGATACTCATAAGATCCGAGCGCAATGGCTCGATGAAGTTTTCAGCCATGTCCGCTACCAGTGCTGAAGCACTCTGCTTGAGCGCTGCTTCTGAACGGTAGTAGAAGGAGTAAGCAACTTCTCCCAGTGCCCCCTCTACAACCTCATGTCCTGATGGAATCTCATTCTGATTCTTCTCAGGGAACTTTCCAAGTTCACCACGTATGTATGAAGATAAGTCAGCTGCATACTTAAGTTGCAAATCAGACTCAGCACGAAGCTCATCAGCGACAGCAACCAGCTTTGTAGATAGTCTATGAAGAATTTCGCACGTGACTTTAATTCCATGCTGAGAGACATACTTCGAAGTTAATGAGAGTAAATCATTCTTTTTCTGCTTTACCCATGGGCGCATAATTGAATTGCGCTCCGTTGCCTCTTCATCTAAAAATTGCTCAATGTAATTGTTGAAGCCGGCTCGAAGACTGTCATCCCATTCAATTAATGACTGAGCATTGGTTTTTGGGTTGAGTGTCTGTGAGGCTACCGCCAGAACTTGGCTCTTCAAATTTGCATACATTGCATCGCGATTAGGACGAATCGCATCAATAATGTCATTGTGCTGTTCGGTCTCTTCATTTAGTTTCACAGTATCAATAAAATCGAAGAGGTTCTTTTCAGCGAAGAAGGTCACCCATTCATCTTCAGTTTTGATTGCAAATTTAGGATCTTCGATCGTGTGAGCATAGAGCATTCGATCTATCGCTGAACGCGCTAGCCTCTGTGCTGCATATGCAACGAATCGTTCTTTACCTAAACCGACGCGACCGAAACCAAGAGCCATGAATGGAGTTGCATCTTTATTTGCAGTTTTTAAACCAGATTTGTCTGGCAGATTTGTTTCTAAAGTTGAGGCCTGATAATTGCCACGTGAGAAAGCCGTAATCTTGTCATTAACCTCTTGGTCAGTCATCCAAGTAGTAAGGGATGTAGCCACCGCAAGATAGACATCTTCTTGCTTTGAAAAACCACCCTTTCCGATCATAAAGTTATACTTAGCACCAGTTTTATAGTTTGCATCGTGATACGGAATATTGTCTCCCATAAGCTCTGTCATACGCATAGTTCCCTTAGTTGGCGTAGACCACAACCCACTCATAATCTCGCCCATCGAGAAGAGTGCGTTACCTGCAAGAAGTTCAGGATCTACTTCAGTAAATACATCTGGCGCATAGAGCATATTAAAGATCTCATGAACCCAGTTTTTGGACGGATGCAAACCTTTGATCATCTCTGAAATCTCAAGAAATTGACCTGCACCGGAACCACCCGCAATAGATGAGATTACAATAATTGTTGGAGAAGCTTGAATTTGATCGTCAAGCCCCAATTGACGGGCTAGTCGCTTTAATTCTGGTTCGGCCTCTGCGCGCAAGAGTAAATCCAGTTTTCCGCGAAGAGCTTGCTTAATTTGTTCATGAGCTGAAAGAGCCAATACACGACCAACTCCGCGGAATTGACCAGCGCCGACTGTAATATCTACATCTACCTCCTTCTCATCAGGGAGGAATCTCTTATAGTCTTCTTTATCCTGGGCTTCGACAAAGTTAAATGAATTCGCATAAGCGTCAGAATACTTTTGGCCAGATCTAGATAGACCCTTGTAATCGGCAGGCGGCAACATTGGTGCTGGAAAACCAGTGCCATCTTGAATCACTGGGCTATCGATATGAAGCATCTGCCATCCCATAGGCACACCATCCGCCCAATTGGCTTGACTTAACTTGAGTTCAAGATTGTTTCTGAGTGCGCGCAGAGTTTTTCCGCCCGAACCACCGACACCGATGAGAAGAAACTTAGATAACATTTTTGTGACCTTTCGATTGTCTTGAACTGTAAGTAATGTACTGAAGTTATTTATTTCTTACTACGGCGGTGATCCAGGGCCACCCTTTCGCGTTGGAGCGCCAGGACCAGATGGTCTGCTTGGCGCACCTCCTGGAGTTGACGGTGGTGTTACACGTGCTGGACCAGCAGGAGTGGTCGTGCTGGGTTGAATTGGATTTCCTGATCTCGTTGGCGCACCCGGCATATTGGGACGCGTTGTTGCTGCGGGAGTGCCGGGACCGTTAGGGCGACCTGGACCTCCAATTGAAGGACGTGGTGGAATTCCGCCAGTTCCACCAGTTCCGCCAGTTCCGCCAGTTCCGCCAGTTCCGCCAGTTCCGCCTGCGGGTTTTTCGTTTTTAACGATCGTAATCAGGCGCTCTACATCTGCACCCAACCCTGGCTTACTTGAAACATTATTCAATGAGTCGCGATGCTGATTTAGATTGGTGAGATCTCGGCGATTGAAGATGACAAGTTTGCCCTCAATCAAGGACCCCTTCTCTGCCTTCGCAGCATTACCCAAAGCAGAATCGCTAATGATGATGTACCAGATTTTTCCAAGGTCTCCAACAATTGGAGCAAGTTTTCCTGTGGCGAAGCGTTTCTTACTCTTCACTCGTGGCGCAATATTTCCTACAGAAATCACACGAGAGCCTTCTGGTGCCTTTATCTCATACCAAGGTTCTGCGAATATTGATTTAGGTAACTTGGCGCTGAGGGTTGTATTTCCATCTTGGAGGACACGGACATCGGCTTGCTGTGGCCGACCCTGATAGTTTTCACCATGAGTAGGTATTGCACCGCCATCGCGATTGGTGATTCGACCCTCAGTTGTAATCGCTATCGGGTATTCAGCTCTCTGCAACTGACGTCCATATGCTATTCGTGTTGCCCACCAGAGCATGAGATAGATCAATCCAAGCGGTAGTCCTATTCCAAGGATTGTAAGAATTATGATCCAAAGCAAAGGATCACCCGCTGGATCTGTCCTAAAGTTAACTTGAGCATTCAGTGTGAAATTTTTACCCGGCTCAGCCTCTGAGTAATATGAAATCGGCAGACCAAGAATCACATCTGATGGATCAGTTACTGGATTACCGACAGTGAGCTGCAGTGAACTCTCTTCCCCTTGGCGAATTGGCATGCAACCGTCTACATCCACGCCTGTCGTTGAAACTTTATAACCATCTGCGCGAGAGAATTTATCTTGAATCACCACAGGTTTTACATTCTTATCGATACAAATCTTTCCATCTGCCCGCTCAGGGCCCTTGAAAACAACGGTGCCGGCAGCAGGATTTTCCAATGATTCCAAAGTTGAGAGTTCAATTGGCTCATTCTTTAGTGTCGGGTAGTTACTCAGGAGACGCACATCAATTTTCTGTGACATTGAAACAGGTGCTAACGGAATCCCACCCTTAGTCTTCAAGAAAAGTGTTATCCGCACCTCTGCTTCGGCGCTATCGCTACCTGGTGTGAAATTCTTAAGTAAGAAACTCGCAGGATTGCTCTGCTCAGCTTCTTTCTTTGGACCACTCTTGCCACCCGATATCAATTCAATCGTAATCGGATGATCAGAATCATACTCAGTCAAATCTGCAGGTAGGCCGGTAGATTGTGAAATAACTTTTCCTGAGAGCAAACCCGCCTTTCCTGAAATAAATTCTGTTCCAGGATCAATTCGAATGTCGAGTCCGCTGCAGTAATAGAGGTTAGATTCCCCACCAGCTCCATTGAACTTCCAAGCTCCGCGCCCCGAATTAGTTGTGCCCCTCTTTATCCGCGTCGCTCCAGCGGTTTCAAATCTGTCTAGGTCACTACTTGTTGCCGTAATAGATTTACCGCTTGGGTCAATCAGACTCCAATCCTTAGCTGTGGTTACTATCTGAAATTCGCTAATTCCAGGTTCGATCTCGAATTGACCTTTTGCGAGGTTATTTACTACAGCACAACCTTCAATTCGTGGGGGAAGTTTTAAAAACTCATATGCTAATTCTTGTGGATTAGATGCTACAAAGAGCGCACCTTGACGATAATTCTTTGGGATAGGGAAAGTTCCACATTGAATTTCTGTGCCATCTGCTAAGACGCCCTGGCCCGTTACTAGCGGTTCCATCCATGGCATCCAAACCTTCTGATAGTCACGTTCGCTCTGAATAAGGTTAGCCAAGGCTGTTTCATTTTTCAGGAGCACCCCTAGAACAGTCACGCCATTCTTACGTAGGACATCAAATCTATTCTCACAGAGTTGATCGACAGCTTCTTTAGTCTTTTCTACCTGGGATAGGTCTATCCCACCGTCAGTGAGCCAGATGAGCGTGCTACATCCATTTGTACGCTCGTGCTGAGCATTAAGTTCGTTGATTGCACCATTGATTCCCTGTAACCAATCGGTATTTTTCCCTTGGTTACGCTTTCTCACCTCAGCATTTAGCCGCCCCGATTCAGGAACAATGCCACCTTTATTCACAGTACGCCACGGTTGCCACACTCCATATGACTGCGCGAAGAAAGCAACTGAGTAATTAACAGTCACATCGCTTCTAAAAGAAGCCAGCTGCTGCAAACTGGAACTTAAGATATCCGCACGAGCATTCCCTGGGTCAGTCTTTTTCAAACTTCCAGATTCATCGATTAGATAAAAAACATCTAGGATTTTATTCTTGCCCTGTGATTGAAGACATCGCCCTAAATCTTCGAATGCACCATCAATGGATGGGATCGCATTAGCGGCCGGAGTTGAAATTACAATCGCACTTAGTGTGCCTGTGGAAAGAATGAGAGCCAATGCCCAAGCAGCAAAACGTTTCATTATTTGCTCGCCAAAATCTCAGCAATATCAGTTGCCATGGAGACAATGTGGGGAAAGGCGGCTATGAAGGATGCGCCAGTGAGAATACGTAGGATCAGTGAATAGGAAGCGTTGGCTGAAAACCAGGGGTCATTTCCCTTACCTACACGTTGGGCGATCGAATCCCAACCAAGGCAGAGTGCAACTACCAACGGCGTAAGTACATAGGCGATGAGGTGCCAAAGAAAAGCGTCTGCCATTGAACGCGTGAGAAAGAAAATGGCGACGCTGATCAAAATCGCAATAGCGGCGACCAGCAGAGGCAAGAACGAAGCCTTAGACGTTTTTTTTGCCATGTTGGTAGTCGACCCCACATCACCTTTCACGCCAAATAGAACTGAATGTTTCCTGAGAGGGTGCTTAGTCTTCTAGATTAAGCCGAACTTGACCAGACCCGAGTCCGGGAAAGGGGCGATCCTGGGTGGGTTGACTGGTCAGAGAGCGCCCTCAGGCCTTTAACTAATAAGTCGCGTCACACATTTTCCCTAAGAGTGCACTCAGCGTCAGGCGATTTTGATCGACATCGTTGATCCCTAGATAAACCGCTTCAAAAGAGCCACCGCTCAGTTCGAATTGAATCTGTGCCGTTGCTGGGTAGCCGTCATAGGAGATCTCACCGGTAAGTTCGACGATTGTTCCTCCAGAGGATGGGAAGTCAGTCCAGCTCACTCCTGACATAAATGCATCAGCCATCTCCCCCAATGTTGCTGTGGGACAAGAACCTAGATAGGCATCTTTGACTGAGGAGACGTTTGCTGACTCAGAAAAAATGTCTGAGAAATCTGTAAATGGGTCATCAAACGATTCATCACTCGAACTCGAACATCCAGCAAGAATGAGTGGGAGGAGCATGACTAGGGTGATGACCTTTTTCCTTGCAGTAAACATTGCATGATCCTCTCAATTGGAAATGGCAGAAGAATAGTGAATCTGTGCCGATTAAAACATTGGCTAGGGTGCATTGAATGGTCAGAAAAACTGAGTTTTAACGATTCAAAGGGTTAGCGCCTTAGCGACCGTTGCCCAGACCTTTGGTGTTCCAGAATCAGGAAGATAGCCACCGGCTCCACCCATCAGAATTGGAGTTGAGTGGAATGTTTCGCGGATCAATTGGGCCGCGCTTTTGTAGCCCGCAATAGAGTATTCAAGATGTGTGAGTGGATCTGCTTTAAGTCCATCGGCACCGCATGTAAGAAAGAGAAGATCTGGCTCAAAGTGGCGGGCGATCGGTAGGAATTTATTGACTCCTGCAAGCAGTGCGGTATCGCCAAATCCAGTGACTTCTCGTTTCAGTGGGTAATTGAATACGTTGTTCTCTGGCTCGCTCGTATCACCTGTTCCAGGAAAGATTCCAGATTCGTGAATCGAGAAGGTAAGCACCTGTGGATTTGCTCGTGTGAGGTTTTCGACTCCATCACCGTGGTGGGCATCGATATCAATGATTGCAACCTTGAGATTGAAATCTTTTGTTGCGATATCTGCAGCAATTGCAAAATCATTAAAGACGCAGAAACCTGATGAGTAATCGCGTTGTGCGTGGTGCTTGGCACCGGGTAAGTGAATGGCCAGTTCTGCGCTTTTATCTAAGAGCGATTCGAGAGCGACCAAGGTTCCACCAGCAAAGAGTGTTGCGGTGCCTGCCAAGTCTGAACGTTTGCCGTCCCACTCATCAGAGATGTGTTCTTCGCAGATTTCCTTGATGTAGTTATCGCCATGGACGCGTCTGAGCTCTTCCTTGGTTGCATGTCGTGGTTCGAGAACGCGTGGCTTGCCGGTGATTGCGGTGAAGCCATTGATGAAACGGCGACCTTGAGTGGGATGCGCATCGGAAAAGACCCAGTTGGCGTACCGGTCTGAGTGAACTATCGCGACTTTTCGCTTCATCGGGCTCAAGTGGCGGATCCTTTCGGGCAGCGTTCAGGGGCATGAGGGCACTCAGGTTCAACGGCTATCACATGCTTAGACGCATGACAGGTCAGAAAAGTTGCATGTGTTTAAAAAACTTTTCTCCCCGTTGACTGATTGCCCTCTAGTCACCAAGAGGTGTATCCATCTGGAAATTGGATTTAGGTAGTAACGACAAAGACTCCCAGTAATCGCCCTAAGCCATGATCTCTTCTTCACATAAAGCGTGTGATAAGACCTCTAGATGTCGCGGAGTACGCTGAAAATAACTACAGATGTTGCACCAATAACGGTGACAAGAAGAGGAATCCATCCCATTAGTCGATAGGCAGAGATTGACTCTTTAGATGCGACGGTATTTTTACTCATGCGTAAACTTTAACAGAGAAGGAAATAGCTGTCATTGCTTTATCGCTTTCTCGAGAATGCGCGTGAGAGCTTTTACAGGTGCTGAGTTTCGATGAGTTGATACCCAGTGATAGCCAAAGCGTCCTAGTGGGCCGGTTGCTCTGATAAATCGCGCTGTCGCGGTGTTGCCTCGATGCTTGAGTAAGAAGGCGACAGCAGCTGCACCTTTAAATATCCGCTCACTTTGAATTGCAATTACTTGCTTCTGGCAATCCTCTAGCGTGAGGCTATAGCTCTCGGGATCTATTTCATGGAAAGAGTGGGCAGTTACTTCTGACCGCAACTGCAACCAATTAATGCTGGCACGACATAGTTGGCATTGACCGTCGTAGATTACGGTAATCACCTGGAGAGCATTGACTTGAATAAAGTCTTTAATTAAGCCTTGAGATGTGCTGCAGCATCGGCAAAGCCTTCAGCTTCAAGCTTTGCGATGATGTCTTCTTTAACAGCCTTAACAACTTTATGTGTTCCGTTGCAATTCTTCTCTGGATCTGTTGTGTATCCGCAACCGCAAGCGCCCATGGTTTTCTCCTTTTAATAGTGTGATGGTGTTGATACGAGGGTAAGACTACTGGCTCTTGATCACTTTGCCGCGCTTAAAAACGGTGACGACTGAGATTTTGGAGACATCATGCAGGTCGCAGGTAAGTGGGTTCTGACTTAAGATTATGAGATCCGCCTCTGCGCCGACTTTTATTTCACCATAGCGCTCTTCTTTATAGTTCTGATAGGCAACACCGTGGGTGTAAAAACTTAAGCTCTGCTCAACACTAATTGCCTCGTGTGGGCTCCATCCACCCTTTGGCTGGCGATCTGGTGATTGACGATGTGTCGGAACAGCCAGAGCTTCGAGCGGAACCTGTGAGGTGACCGGCCAATCACTTCCATATGCGATACGCGCCCCTGATTTAAGCATTGATGCTAATTGGTATTGGCGGTTATTTCGATCATCACCGATGCGAGGTGCGATAAGTATCTTGTTCATGGGGTCTAGGTATGTCCACAATGGTTGGTAATTTGCAATCACATCAAGCTCGGCAAATCGTGGGAGATCATCTCCGTCGATTAATTGTGCGTGGGCAATTACTGGGCGACGATCACGTAGCGGGTTGATTCGAATCACTTTCTCAATCACATCCAACCCTTGGCGGATCGCGCCATCACCGATTGCGTGGATATGCAGTTGAAATCCTTCGGCATCAAAGTATGCGGCGGCATCTAAGAGTTCGTCATCGTTCCATGTATATAGCCCGTGTGATGTGGGGTCATCAAGGTACGGAGAAAGAAGTGCTGCAGTACCGGCAGAGAGAGCCCCATCTAGAATTATTTTGATTGTTCGCCCCGTCAAATGTGAATCCGCACCGAGGTTATTAATCTGCTCTCGCAGTGTTAAGAAGTCATCTTTGAGTGAGCGCCATGAATCGGGTTGGGCGAGAAAGAAGATGTTCATATCAATTGCAAGTACGCCAGCAGCATCTGCTGCAATGTATGCCTCAGCCATTCCTGGTTCGATCCATGCATCCGTTGCCGCAGTCACACCATGTTCAACGTAACGATCTGATGCCCAAGCAATCGCCTTCACATCACTTTCAATTGTTGTTGGTGGACCATGGCGTGTAACTAAATCCATTGCAGTGGGTTCGCGCAGTGTGCCTCGTGGGCTTCCATCTGAATTGCGAGCGATGGATCCACCTTCAGGGTCAGGTGTCTTTGCTGTAATGCCTGCAAGTTCAAGCGCTTTGGTATTTACCCAGATGGTGTGATGATCAACTGCGCGCAGAACTACGGGGCGATCGGGTACGACTTGATCGAGCCACGTTGCAAGGAAATCTCCACGTTCCACAATCACTGCTTCGTATGCACCACCGATAATCCAAGGTTGATCAGGATTCGTATCGGCATATCTTTTTACTTCAGCAAGGATTGCATCCACGGAATCAAGACCATTAACAAGCGGGCCCTGTGATTGACGCCCTGCAAAGAGTGGGTGCGCATGGCCATCCATAAAGGCTGGTGCTAAGAAATGATTGCCTAAGTGAATGACTTCATCGTCAGGCTCTGCTGCACAATCAATCGCAGCAATTCTGCCGTCACTGACGCGGACCGATTGCGCAGTTCTACCAAGACCACACCAGATTGTTCCGCCACTGAAATATGTAGCCATCTGGTCCCTCTTTCCATGCTCATCTTGCTAGTCCGAATTTATCTCTGATGAGCCTGACCAACGGAAGATAGATTACTAATCTACCAATCTGCTTCAGGCATACAAGTGATATGGCGCGATAGAATAAGGCCTATGATGAAAAAAGTCCTTGGCTACACTCGATATGCCGTACTTGTTCCAGCGCTAGCATCAATTCTCGGAGCGCTACTGCTGATGGCACAAGGATCTTATGAAATGATTCTAGTGATCATTGATGCGGTCTCAAGTGAATCTTCGCTCAAGGAATCAATCGTTTATGTTCTCACTGCAGTCGATGCAATTCTTCTTGGAACCGTTCTTCTTGTTATCGGGTATGGACTTTACGAGCTATTTATCGATGCGGATCTAGATGTACCGCTCTGGCTTCGCGTAGATGATCTCGATGACTTGAAATCTAAGTTGATCGGTGTCGTTGTTGCGATCATTGCTGTGGTCTTCGTTGGTATTTTTGTTGATGCTAACCGTTCAGCCGATGTGATCTCTTACGGTGTCGGCGCGGGTGCACTCGTTGTTGGTCTTGCAATATTTGCTTTTGCGACAAAGAAAGAAGTCAAAGGTAAGCCACCAAAGTCTTAATTGACCTTAACGCCTAAAGATCTGCCTCTTCTGATCTCTTCGAGGAAAGATCCCTGTTGCCCACAGCGCCCATAAGACAAGAGGTGGCTGAAAGAATAAACGAATGAGCCGTGCTTGATCGGTATCTAAACCGAATGCGTCGATGCCATTTATGTACTGCGAAATATTTCCAGGAAAGATAGCGACAAAGAATGCTGCTGTAATCCACCCTACATAGCGTCGATATTGCAACGATGCGAGTGCGATACCTAAGCAAATCTCAACAACACCTGATGCAAGAACTACAAAATCTGCCGATAGTGGAACCCACGTGGGAACTTGTGCTTGAAACTCAAGTCGACTTGTTGTCAGGTGAGTGATGCCGGCATAAATCAGCGCAGCACCGAGCAGTATCTGCCCTGCAATGCGAATATTTTTCATGGCCTCAAACCCCTTTGGTCAAGGCTAGTCTGATAGTTCTCTTATGGGAACAGTGCGCAAAGAGTTAGAGAAGAACAATCAGAAGAATGATGCCGAGGGTAATAAGTACGGCGGCGGAGATAATTGAATTTCGCATTCCCATGCGCTGTGGCAGGCCACCGATCCCACTGATCTGATCTTCATCAATATCTTTGAGGACATTAATGAAGTGTGCTGCAACTCCAAAGAGTGCACCTCCAAGCCACATCCAGACCGGAGGTGTCTGGTCCTGCGCAATCACAATTGATGAGGGAAGGGCGGCAAAGGCCAAAGCAAAAGGCAATGGTGAAAAGATGTTGAATTTAAAGTAGAAGTTGTAGGCGACACCACATGCGATTCCAAACATGTAGACAAGTCCGCCTCTCATTCCTAAAGGGCCGAGCAGATTTGCCAGAAAAGAAAGTGGGACCGTAACAAATAGGCAACGAGTGAGAAGCTCCCGCGAGATGCTTCCCTGAATCAAAGGTTTATTCAAACGTTGATGCGCCAGGTCATCGGCATAGTCATATAAATCGTTACTCCAACCGACAACGAGTTGACCAAGCATGACTCCGAAGGCGATCGCGATCGCGCTCTGCCACGATGTATAGAAAAAGGAGAGGATTAAAGAGATAGAAGTGACAATTACAGTTGGCCCGAAATGTGATGCCAATCGAAGTCCATTAATCTTGCTCACAGGGTTGATCTTATGGCTCACCCTGAATAAACGAGTAACATCGCTCTATGAGCACACTCTTTAGCCCTTTAACTATCCGCGGCACCACCTTTAGTAATCGCATCTGGGTTTCACCCATGTGCCAATACATGGCAACCGATGGCGTCGTAGGTGCATGGCATCAGGTACACCTTGGTTCATTTGCAACTGGTGGTACCGGAATGATTATGGTTGAGGCAACAGGAGTTGTCCCCGAAGGACGAATCTCAATTGGCTGTCCATCAATTGAAGATCAAGCGCATGCAGATGCATTTAAGCCAATGATTGAATTCGCACATTCACATGGCGTAAAGGTCGGAATTCAATTAGCACATGCAGGACGTAAGGCATCAACAATGCTTCCATGGGATGACCATCGCATCGCATCTGCTGACGAAGGTGGTTGGCAAGCGGTTTCATCATCGGCGACAGCCTTTGAGGGATATCCAGTTCCGCGTGAGTTAACCCAAACAGAGATCGCTAGCCTTATCAGTGACTTTGCATCCGCTGCTAAGCGGGCAGTTGCGGTTGGCTTTGATGTGATCGAAATCCATGCAGCGCACGGTTATCTACTCCATCAGTTCTACTCCCCCATCATGAATCAGCGCACCGATGAGTATGGAGGAAACTTTGACAATCGAATTCGCTTCTTGCTCGAGGTGGCCACTGCTGTTCGCGCAGTCATTGGTGATCAGACTCCGTTATTTGTTCGCATATCTGCCACCGACTGGGTTGATTCAGGATGGAACGTGATCGACTCTGTAGAGCTATCGATCAAGCTCAAGGCACTCGGCGTTGATCTCATCGATGTCTCAAGTGGCGGCGCCATTCATAATGCAAAGATCGATCCTAAGCCAGGGTTTCAGGTTCCCTTTGCAACTGCAATCAAGACTGAAGCCGAGATCGCAACCGTTGCCGTTGGTTTAATCACTGAGGCAGAACAGGCCGAACACATTGTTGCAACGGGTGAAGCAGATGCAGTATTTCTTGCTAGGGCAATGTTACGTAATCCACGTTGGGCGTTAGCAGCTGCGCAGACTCTTGGTGTAGATCTCACATGGCCACTTCCGCTTCAGCGTGGCAAAATAGAGAAATGAAAGTAAAGGTCCGTAGCCAAAGACCTTTAATTATTGCTCTCATCAGTATTGGTTTAACCATCCCTTCGCTACATCCCGCACAGTCAGCTGTTCCAGGGCTAACGGTTACTGCAATTGATACACCTCAAGTGAAAGTTCTTGCGCCAAATGGTGAGCGCGGTGCAGCACTTGCGGTCATGGCAGATGGGCGACTCTTACTTGGTGGCGGTGGAAATGGATCATCACTTTTTATCTATGACCCAGTCAAAAAGCGCACGACTTTGGCTGGACGAGCAATCAAGGCAACCGAGCGACTTAATGATTCTCGCTTTGCAATTACAGATATCGGAATACTTGCAGAAAGTGCGACAAAGGCTGATCTCTTAATCTCATTTCCAACCTATAACCGGGCGAAGGATTGCGTGAGCGTTCATCTCTATCGCTACACGCTCAATCTTGCTTCAAAGATATCTCTCACCCGAGGAAAGCTCTGGTTTAAGAGCAATCCATGCGTCCCAGTGAGTGCGGTACAGCATGCAGCAGGTCGACTTGCAGTAATCGATAAGAAGAGCGCTTATCTAACAATCGGAGATCTTGGATATTCAGAGATCGATAATGTAAATCGTCGCGGAGATCTTGGATCAGTATTTAAAGTCAGTGCAACCACTCGCGAAAAGATTTCAACAGGTCACCGCAATCAACAGGGAATTCTCTTGATTGGTAAAGATCTCTACACATCAGAGCACGGACCACGCGGTGGCGATGAATTGAACATTATTGAAAAGGGCGTTGATTATGGTTGGCCGGCAGTTACCTACGGTGAGCCATATAGCTCTGGAGATTATGTAAGGCCGAAAGAAACCGGTAGCCACGATGGTTATAGAAAACCTCTCACCTACTGGGTTCCTTCTGTTGCACCGACAGAATTAGTTCAACTCAACGGTTCTCAATGGGGGTCATGGGCTGGACAGATTGTGATGGGAACCCTTCGAGAAGAGTCGTTAATCTTCATAGAGTTGATCGATGCTAAACGTGTTGGCGAGAGAACAATCCACCCAGTCAATGAGCGCATTCGCGATCTGGAAATCGGCGCACAAGGTGAGATGATCGCGACAACCGATAGTGGGAAGCTGCTCTTTGTCTCAATTGGCTAGGTGAAACTCATAATTTGGGGTAGAAATCTGCCAGATCAGGCTCTAGCCTTTACGTAATCCATTGGGGATTGATCTGCTAACAAAGGATTTTTACATGGATGAAAAAGCGCTAATCAGGCAGTGGAACGAGATGAGATCACAAATCATCACATCACAAGTTGCCCCTGCACTCGTACTCATCGCGATTTTGGTAGTCGCCGCCTATGACAAATTTGATACAGCATCTGACTCAGCGAAGTTCTTTGCACTCGGCGTTGCCGCTGTAACAGGATTTTTAGCAACAATCAGCCAATATGCAGCAATCCGTGAGGCGGAAGCGCTACTTATTGATCTTCGGAAAGTTGATAAGCCAACAGCTCTTACCAGCAAGATCGCTGACTCACGTGGACTTCTCTCACTTTCAGCAATTGCGATTATCGCCTTTGATATTGCAATGTTTGCTCTCGTTACCTGGGCGATTTTAGGTTAATTGATGCCAATCGAAATCCTCATCGTCGTGGCGTATGCAGTCCTAGTACTCGTTATAGCCACACGTTTTGATCGTCCCCGCAAAAAGAATCCACGGATTACAGGACGCGGTGGGGATTTCGAGTAAGGCTAAGCTTTCTTGCTTAAACCTTTTTTCGGTGCGCCATCTTTGACATAAAGATGGCAAAGACCAATGCAATAACAATCAAGGCATTGAGTCCCATTTCAATAATTGCTCGCTCAAATGCTTGGTCAGTCTTTCCAGACTCCAGGGTGACAGATGCGCCAACAGTGAGAATATGTCGAACGGCTGCGATCACGCCGATGATGAGGAATTTATCGAGTTGGTAAACACCATCAGTAAATCGCGAGATCACAGTACGAAGAATTTCCAAGATAATAACGATGAAGAGAATGTCGTTTACGCCCTGAATCATTCCATTTGGGAAAAACGGGGCTGTCGTGATCAGGCGTTCAATACTGTAAAAGAATGCCCCAATGCCAATAATCAGCAACGCAAGGGCGAGCAATGCGTGGAATACATCTTCAATCATGTCCACGTATTTGAGAGGAATGATTGATGTTTCAATCCGCTCTGAAGAGTTTGGCTCGCGATCTTTTCCCATGTCCAAGGTTAACCCCGGAACTTCGTTATTCAAGGGAGATCAGTACTTATTTTCTAACGTCACCCTCACGGCGTGAGTGGGCCGAGTAAGTAAGAAGAGAGACGTGCCATGGGGCTACTTTGATTAGCGTGTTGAGCCTTGAAGGCATTGGTTCCATCTATTCCGCATAAGAAGCGAATAGGTGAGGCGCCCCCTGGATGAGATGAAATCCAACGCGTAAGGTCATAGACATTCCCATCGATAGCACTCCAACATTTTGCTGGCGTTGCATTAGCGCGAACATCAGCCATTGTGTAGCCGCTCTTTGCAACCGTTGGTGTTGGGCTCGGAGTTGGTGTTGGAGTTGGTGATGCAGCGCGAGTTGGTGTTGCTGTTGGCGTTGGTGTTTGTGGAAGAGCCCCGCGTGTCACAGTTCCTGGTACTTCACGATCGCCCACTGCAACAGTAATTGAAGATTTGGCTCGAGCTGTAATGAGAAATGAATAGATGCCAGATTCTGCAACGGCTGAGATTCGTGACAAGTAGAGATAGTTAGTCCCGCCATAAGGTTCGAAGAATTTTGTCCGTTCATTAATCGGCAAAGTAAGCCGCTTACCCGAAGGAGATGTCACAACGACTGTAGGCAACTGATTATTCTTCAATTTATTCTCTGGGCGTTTATCAATAATCAAATACTGTACTTGAACGCTATCTCCTGCAGCAAAGTTGGCGCGAAATCCTTTGCGCTCACCTGCTTTATTAAATGAGGCAGTGACTGCAAATGAAACTGTTCCATCAACTAAGAGAGGTCCACGCGCTGCCGTGGTGTCGCTATTAAGCAAGGCCACAGGTTGATGAGCGCTAGCTGGCACAAGCGAAAACGACATAAATGCTGCCACGAGGATGATGAGTCTGCGCATATTGCAAGGCTACAACAGAGAATAAAAAGGCGCGCGTTGAGCGAGTGTGAAATCTCTATACTAAAGTTCAATTAATGGCTGATAAGCCGCTACTCAGATAACTTCTTCTCTCGAACCCGCCAACCTTCGAAGGTCTTGTAGGCCCCAAAGCAGAGTAAGTAGAACGGGAAGGCGATCAGAATCGCATCGCTGATTATGTTGCTCTGCACACCCAGTGTGTCGGAGTAAGTCCACGAGAGATAGGTAAGGTCTGCCAGATAGATCATGCCAAATGGCAAAGTGATGCGGCGTAATTGATCCACCCGCACAATGTGAGGCACTTTAAAGTTTGTCAGCTGTGACATGCCAAGCACCATTGTAAAGATTGCTACCTCCGTCGGGGTCATATCAAAGACGAGGAAGGTGGGAACCGCAAGATTCCAGACCGCTGGGAATCCGTTGAACCAGTGATCTTCAGTCTCAAGATCTGCGCGAGCAAACCAGAGCGCCGATGTTAAGAAGATAAATCCAGCTATCAGCGCTTCGTATTTACTTGGCAGCATTTCAAACTTAAGCATGAACATAACTGGCACGACTACACATGTCACATAATCAACTACGAGATCAAGTATGTGACCATCAATGAGTGGTGCGTGAATTTCGACATCAAGGCCACGTGCAATTGGTCCATCAAGGCCATCAAGAATTTGTGAGGCAATGAGCCACAAAAGTGCAATTCGGATTTCTCCATCGACAACTCCTTGAAGAGCGAGCATGCCAATGACCGCGCCACTTGCCGTCAATACATGGAGTGCGTATCCGGCGCGACGGGCTGACCGTGGAGTTAAATTCGACATCAGTTATCTCTCATCGCAATCGCAAACTCGGCAACATCCCAATAGGCATAAGTATCGCCATTGGCCATCAATTCACCATCTCGTGTATTCACAGAGAGATTTCGTAGGATCTTACGGCCATCGATTATCTCAACACCAGAGAGATATACATCGACTGGAACTTCGGCGCTCTCTCCTTCTGCACAATTAGGTTCGCAGAGCTTTTCGGTATAAATACCCTTACCTGTCGCACCGTTATATCCCCAGCTTTCCCACGTGATGTCATAAACGCTAGCGCCACCATCAGCGCAGAATCGGGTGATCTGTGATGGACGTTGCTCGGCGATTTCACAATCATAGGTATAGATATCGCGCGCATATGATTTTCCAAAGAAAAAGACCGAAGTCGCTGTGAGCGCAAGAGTGATGAGCCCAACGATAAGAGCTCTTTTACCCATGGCTGAATCGTACTTGCGAGAAGGGGTGATTACCCCGTAATTAAGTTCTGAATCTAGTTAAGAATTCAACGCAGAGAGTCGCTCGGCCAAGCCTGAGTATGCGGGTTCACGTGACAAGATTTTTTCCAGATCCTTTTTTGCCATCGCCTTTTTGCCCATGCGCTCATACGTGTATGCGCGTTCCCATAAGCCACGGTTGAGAACCATTTCAGAGCGAGTACGTTTAGCGATTGCTTGCTTAAGACATTCAAGAGATGCCTCAAGGAAGTTCTGTTCTCTGAAAGCGATTCCACGCAAGATCAAGAGCATCGCTGTTGCATCATCAATGTTTTCAACATCCTCAGTCGTGGCGATCGCATCATCAAATCGCTTCAATGAAATCTCGATATCGGCCATAGAAATTGCCGTCATCTGATCAGAATCAATCTCTTCAATCACCGCCAGAGCATCTTCAAATCGTCCCTGTATCTGCAATATCTCGGCATAAATTAATCCAAGCGCAGTTAAGTTAAAACGTTCATTGGCATGAATCCCAGGAGTGATCTGAACTGCGGGAATAATCCCAGGAAAATACTCTTGCACTAAGGGAAGTTTGAATAACTCAAGGCGACGCGGCCAGAGTTGATCTGCCAGTGGGAATGCCTGTGCATGCAGTTTCTCATCGGTGCTTCCATGAAGTATTTGGATTGCCTGCATCGCAAGTGCGATCTCTGGAAACTTATCTGCTACCTCGCCAGCTTTCTTAAAGACTGTCTCAGGAGGGTTTGCCTGTGCATCACCATAAATATCGTAGAAGAGAGCGCTCATCGCCTTCTCTTCCTTACTTGAAAATATCGTCGCCTTCGCCGGTGGACGTGTGATTGACGTTGGCTTCTCTAATGCTGGAAGGTCTTCAACGTATGACTCACCATCAACAAATGTCTCTTCTGTTCGCCCCGAACTTTTCCTTGATCCCTTGAGTGAAACACTCTCGGTCCAGTAAAGCCCGCTACCTGGTATTCCAGCCGATGAAGTGACTCGACCTGAGGAGTTCAGGCTTACTCGCGCACCTCGGACCCCTGCCGAAATGCCGATAGATCTTTTTCCAAAGGTCAGACGCAAGCCGGGGGCGATCTTCATCGACTTTCGGAATCGAAAACCCATCTCACTCCCCCTCTCTTCTCTGGCTATCAACAGCGCAAGGCTATCTTCACAGAAGATAACCCAGGGCAGAAATGCAGGAGGTGATAACAAATTCCTTTCTCATGACTTAAGGTATGGATATGACATATAACAACGGGCCCCGGCCGCCACTTCCACTTCCAGGCGAGGGATCAAGTCAAGGTTCTTTTCGCTATGCCTCCTTCCAGCACCGTCTTGGCGCTTACGCACTCGATGCGACGCTGGCAGTACTTACTCTCGGAATCGGTTGGCTCATCTGGTCGATGATCGTCTGGGGTGAAGGTCAGACCCCTGCAAAGAAAATTCTTAAGATCAGAGTGAGACACTTTGAAACCGGTGGTGTTGCAACCTGGGGTCATATGGCGGTGCGTGAACTTCTCATACCAACGACAGTAGTCATCGCATCAAATCTCACAGCAGGAATTGCCGCTGTTGTTTGGATCGTTATTGAGATTGTCTTCTACTTTACAAAAAATAACCGCACCCTTCGCGACCTTTGGGTCAAAACTGCTGTAATTAACGAGGCGTAACATGAGTGAATTTATTCCTGGACAAAATACTCCGACCGCTGCACTGAGTCAGAATGAACAAGATGCGAAGTCCGGTAGCGGATTAGCGATCGCCGCCTTTGTAACATCTCTTGCAACGCTCTTTCTTACAGCGGGCTTCTTCTCATTTATTGGTTCAATCTTGGGCCATATCTCACTTTCAAAGTTGAAGAAGGCAGGCAGTGATCAAAACCGTGGCTTGGCTGTCTCTGGAGTAATCATTGGTTGGGTATCAACAGCATTTGCGTGGTTATTCCTGATTGGATTTCTCGTATTGCTCGCTGGAATCGCATCAACAACAGATTCAAGCTTTTGGGATGATCTCGTAAACGAGTTTGATTCCAATTACAACAGCTACTAAGAAAAACGGTAGTGCGCTGTAACGATACTGCGTAGCCCCGAAGGGATTCGAACCCTCGTAGCTGACTTGAGAAGCCAGAGTCCTAGGCCGCTAGACGACGGGGCCCTAGTACATTCATTTACTGCTGTGGTGCGGTAGAGCTTAGGGTACTGCGCTGGGGTACCAGGACTCGAACCTAGACTTACTGAACCAGAATCAGCAGGGCTGCCAATTACCCCATACCCCAAAAGATTCACATCTCTTGTTGGCAGAAGTTTACCTTACCGATCAGAGTGAAATTGCCCCAGCAATTCGCTCAAGACAGACCTCTTTACCCAACAATTCCATTGATTCAAAGAGGGGTGGAGAAATTGTGCTGCCGGTGGCTGCAATGCGCAGGGCGGTAAATGCAATACGAGGCTTGAGCCCCATCTCTTCGATCAATGATGCACGTAGCGCGGCTTCGATAGAGGCGTGATCCCATGATGCTAACGGGGTGAGATCTGAAAGGGCCCGCTTTAAAATCTTTTTTGACTCTGCATCAGCGATCTTTGGGGCAGATGCCTCATCGACTGCAAAATTCTTGGTGAAGAGAAATGCCAGCATCGCAGGAACTTCACTTAAGGTGACAATTCGTTCCTGAATTAGCGGCAAGGCGGATTTAACGAGAGCGATTTCGCTATCTGTTCCTGTGATGATTCCTGCATCTTTTAAGAATGGGAGCGACCATGAGAGAAATTCATCGATTGTCAGTGCGCGAATCTTGTCGCCATTAATTGCTTCTAGCTTTTTCATATCAAAACGTGCAGGAGATGAGTGAACTTTCTCAACGGTAAAGAGCTCGCAGAGTTCTGCCATTGTGATGTTTTCACGATCATCCCCGGGTGACCATCCCAAAAGTGCAAGGTAATTACAGATTGCTTCAGGTAGATAACCCGCTTGGCGATACCACGCGATAGAAACTTCACCGTTGCGCTTTGAAAGTTTGGCATTGTCTTGGCCCATCACAAAGGGAAGGTGGGCAAAGACTGGATAATCTTCGGGCGCGACGCCCATTGCTTGGTAGACGCGGATCTGTCGTGGAGTTGATGAGAGGAGATCTTCACCGCGTAGAACGTGGGTAACTTTCATCAAAACATCATCAACTGCAACTGCCAATGTGTAAAGCGGTGATCCATCTGCACGGACAAGGACAAAGTCTGGAACGAATGCGTGATCAAAGGTCACATCGCCACGAATTTCATCAGTGAAGGTAGTTGTGCCTTCTGGCATACGCATACGAACAACAGCGCCACGACCCTCTGCCTTATATGCAGCAATTTGTTCTGGCGTTAACTCGCGGCAATGTCCGTTGTATCCCGGTGCCACATTCGCTTTGCGTTGAGCCTCGCGTACCGCCTCTAACTCATCAGGTGAGCAGTAGCAGTGATAGGCATCTTTGTTATCGAGAAATGTTTGTGCCCACTTGGCGTAAATATCAAGACGTTGCGATTGAAGGTATGGCCCGTTGTCGCCACCAACTTCAGGACCCTCATCCCAATTAAGGCCGAGCCATTTGAGAGTATCGATTGCTGCCTGGATGTATTCATCAGTGACACGAGTGGTGTCAGTATCTTCGATGCGAAATAAGAAGGTGCCGCCAGTATGACGAGCATATGCCCAATCAAAGAGCGCGGTACGAATGTTTCCTACATGCAGATCCCCTGTTGGCGATGGTGCAAAACGAACCTTTACTTTTTTGGTGCTCATGGTTGTGCACTCACTCTATTTGTTAGTTGGCCCAGACCTTCAATGGATACAGCAATCGTTGATTTCGCTGGCATCGGTCCGATTCCTGCAGGTGTTCCAGTGATGATGACATCTCCTGGAAGCAGCGTCATTACCTGGGAAACAAAGTTGATGATGTCAGGAACTTTAAAGATCATGTCATTAAGGTGGGCATCTTGTTTGATCTCACCATTAAGAGTTGCGGTAATGCGCTGAGTACCAGGAACAAATTCTGTTTCAATCCATGGCCCGAGTGGGCAGAACGTGTCAAAGCCCTTGGCGCGGGTCCATTGACCATCTTTTTTCTGGAGTTCGCGACATGTCACATCATTGGCCAGTGTGTAGCCAAAGATCACATCATTTACTTTCTCTTTCGGAACATCCTTACAAATTCGCCCAATAACAATGGCAAGTTCTGCTTCATAATCAATTGTTGGTGCCATCTCTGGCCAGACAATTGTGTCGCCAGGACCGATAATTGTTGTATTCGCTTTCAGGAAGATGATCGGTTCATCAGGAACAACACTTCCCATTTCAGCAGCGTGATCAGCGTAGTTCTTACCAATCGCGACAACCTTGCTACGAGGAATGACTGGAGCCAAGAGGCGAACCTTTGTCAGTTCGATACGGGCTGCCGTCTTTACAATTCCTTGATAAATCGGATCGCCATCAATAATTGTGATCAGATTATCTTCATCTAGGATCCCAAAAAGTGGGTCGGTACCTAACCCTGCATCAGGGCCAGGAGAGAAGCGAACAATGCGCATTGCACTATCTTAGCGCAGTGATCGCACCTGACTCATCGATGTGAAAGATCGCAGCAGAGGGTGAATGTGTGTGAATGACACTCGTTGCACCTGTTGAATTTCCCGCTAGAACTAGAGCTTCAATCCCTGAAATCTGTGATGCCATAGCGACTGTAAAAACTGCCTGAATTGCATCGAGTGTGAGTTCAGGTGTTGCAATCGATATTGCTACGTATGTGCGGCCAGTTGAATCACGAAGCGCCGCCGATTGTGGTGCCCCCGTACGTTTCTGGGTTGCTAGTGCCAGGGTTGCAAGCTTTTGATCTTCTGGATTATCAAAACTATTCATTGTTATCTTCTTCATCAGAACGTTCGATGATGACAGAGCTGATACGACGTCTGCGACCAATCGGGCGCTCTGATGTGATCTTCCAACCCTTCAAAGTGATGGTAGATCCAGCAATTGGTACACGTCCTAGCTTCTGGGCCATGAGACCGCCAATGGTGTCGACATCTTCTGAATCTGAATCTTCAAAATCAATCTTGAGTTCATCTGCGAGATCTTCAATATGGAGCGTGGCTTTTGCGCGCGCCTTATCTTCTGTGATCCACGAGAAGGCATCGATTCCATCATCAAATTCATCAGCAATCTCACCGACGATCTCTTCAATAATATCTTCGATCGTGATGATTCCGGCAGTACCACCGTATTCATCAACAACAATCGCCAAGTGAATCTGGTCGCGCTGCATCTCTTTCAAGAGTTCTGCAGCGATCTTTATCTCAGGCACAAAGACAGCTGGTCGCATCAACTCACCGACACGTTCGGTGGTCTCAGCCTCGTGGTGATCGAGTGCGCGCTTAGCCAAATCCTTAACGTAGGCGATGCCAATAATGTTATCGAGGTTCTCACCCACAACTGGAATACGTGAATATCCTGAACGCAGGGCTAGTGAAAGACCTTGGCGCAGAGTCTTATCTTGTTCAATCCAGACCATATCTGTTCGGTGAACCATTAACTCACGGACAAGAGTGTCACCAAGTTCAAATACTGAGTGGATCATCTCGTGTTCATCTGATTCCACAAGGCCACGTTCGTGCGCTTGATCAACTAAGTCGCGAAGTTCTGCTTCGTTGGTAAATGGCCCTGATCTAAATCCTTTACCTGGTGTGATCGCATTTCCAACAGCGATGAGCAACTTAGTAACTGGACCAAGAACAACTGCTAAGAATGCTGAGATAACGATTCCGGCACGAGCCCAGCGATGAGGATTCTGTCGACCAAGAGTTCGTGGTCCGACGCCAATAACAACGTAAGAGAGGACAACCATCACTACAACGGTCCAGAGATAGGCATATCCTGAAGAGAACGATTCTAGGAATGCGCGAAGAACTAATACTGCTGCAGTAAATTCGCAGACTTTGCGCACAAGCAAAATCACATTGAGGAAGCGTGCTGGCTGAGCCGAATACTTCTTCAGTAAGTGTCCACCACGCTTTGATTCAAGCTCTTCAATCAGAACGCGAGAGATTGAGGTCAGCGCTGATTCAGAGGCTGCGAGAAAACCAGCGAATCCGATCAGAAGAATTATTGATATGACCGAGACAAGGTCCACTAGGACTCTCCCCATTCCTTAACTAACTTCTCCTGCAGGGTGAACATTACTTTCTCATCCTCAGGATTTGCGTGGTCATAACCAAGGATATGCAGTAATCCGTGTACAGCCAAAATAAAGAACTCGTGGTTACTTGAATGTCCGGCAGCCATTGCTTGGCGAACTGCAACGGTTGGGCAAATCACAATATCTCCGAGGGTGACAGCATCACCTGGGTTTTCTGGCATATCCATTGGGAAAGAGAGCACATCGGTAGGACCTGGTTCATCCATCCACTTAACGTGAAGTTCGCTCATCTCGTTTTCATCAACAAAAGTCAGACTTACTTCGCATTCAGGATTGAGATTAAGGGCACCCAAAGAGTATTCAATGAGTGCAGTGATCTCATCGCTTGGAACAAGTTCCCCTGAGCGATTGTTGGATTCAATCGTCATGGCGTTATCAGCTGTGTCGAATGTTTCGAGGGGCTTGGGCTGCGCTATCAAATGCGTCGTACGCCTTGACGATGTCGCCAATTAAGCGGTGGCGCACAACATCTTCTGCTGTTAATTCGATAAATGAGATGTCATCAACTGTGCCAAGAATGTCGCGAATGATACGAAGACCTGACTTCGCTCCATTAGGCAGATCCACCTGCGTCACATCACCTGTAATGACCATCTTGGAACCAAAGCCAAGGCGAGTGAGAAACATCTTCATCTGTTCAGGAGTCGTATTCTGCGCTTCATCAAGAATGATAAAAGAGTCATTGAGTGTGCGACCACGCATGAAGGCAAGAGGTGCCACTTCGATGACGCCACTTTGCATCAAACGGGGAATCGAATCTGGATCAACCATGTCATGCAGCGCGTCAAAGAGCGGGCGAAGATATGGATCGATCTTCTCATTAAGAGTTCCTGGCAGAAATCCCAACTTCTCCCCCGCCTCAACTGCTGGGCGGGTCAAGATAATGCGATTAACTTTCTTTGCCTGCAAGGCAGCAACAGCCTTTGCCATTGCAAGATAAGTCTTTCCGGTTCCTGCTGGTCCGATGCCAAAGGTGATCGTGTTCTCATCAATTGCATCGACGTAATGCTTCTGATTTGCAGTCTTTGGACGAATTGTGCGGCCTCGGTTACTGACAATATTGAGTGAGAGAACTTCAGCTGGATGCTCGATTGGATCATGGGAGAGCATCTCAATGCTGCGCTTTACTGCATCGGCGGTGAGCGCTTGTCCTGATCGAATAACGACCATCATCTCGGCAAATAATTTCTCGAGTGCAAGGCAATCAATGTGAGGCCCGCGCAATGTGATCTCGTTGCCGCGAACTGTCATGGCAACGGAAGGAAATCCTGCTTCAATAATATTGATATTGCTATCGCCAACTCCGATGAGGGCAACCATGGGAATGGCAGGCGGGACGGTGATCAGAGTGCGTTCCATATGTGTATAAATCTAGTCCTAGCCTGGGGGCCATGCCAGTCCACGACCACCTAAGAGATGAAGGTGAGCGTGAAAAACTGATTGACCAGCATCTGCACCAGTATTAAAGACCGACCTGTAGCCCGTGAGGCCCTTCTGGGTCGCGATCTCATCAGCAGCCCGATGCATGGCGGCGATAATCGTTGGAGAGATAGTTGAAATTTCAGCAGCATTTGCCGCGTGCAAGGTCGGGATGATCAATACATGTGTCGGTGCTTGAGGATTGAGATCATTAAATGCAACAACATTTTCATTACGGAAAACAATCTCTGCGGGAATCTTTCCCTCAATGATTTTACAGAATATGCAATCAGGATCTAGCGCCATAGCAAAAGGGTACTGGCTTACCAACTCTTGAGAAGTGTTTGAAGTGCGGCAATTCCTGCAATACCTGCATGTGCACTGCGGAAGATAGGACGACCCATGAGCGCAATTTTTGCCCCACTTGAAGTAAAGGCATCTAACTCTTCATCGGTAATGCCACCTTCTGGACCAATAATGATCAGGGCCTTCTTGGGAGACTGTGCAGTGATCGCCGAAAGCTTGCTCGTTGCGCTCTCATGAAAGACGATCGCGAGATCTGTTCTAGCAATCTCATCGATTACTTCAGCGGTGCTTAATGGTCCAATGATTTCAGGAATCCGAAAACGTCGCGCCTGCTTACTTGCCTCACGCACCGTCACATCTAATTTATCTAAAGTCTTATCTGCCTTACCTATACTTCGTGCCGAACTCCAGAAAACAATTCGATCAACTCCGGCTTCAGTCAAAAGCCCTGCGCATGCTTTGAGGCGATCACCTTTTGGCAGGGCCTGAATGACGGTGTATTCGATATCAAGTGGTTCTTGAAATTCTGATTCAAGAACTTCACAAAGCATTGATCGCTTACTCACCTCTAACGCCTTGACCGTTGAGAATGTTCCTTTGCCATCGCTAAGCCAGAAAATTTCGCCAGGGCCGGTACGAAGAACTCGAATTGCATGGAGAGCATCTTCATTATCGAAGGTATACGTGGCACCGACTTGTGTAGGAAGATCAGAGACAAAGAAGAGGGTACGCATCAGCGTCCAAATGACTCTCTAAATTTGCCGAGGAAGCTCTGATTCTTACT
>CAEZWL010000007.1_pt1 | contig 46697 bp, 44 predicted proteins | sample 7264991 | NCBI WGS metagenome assembly CAEZWL01 (sample SAMEA6813881, study PRJEB35770) | uncultured Candidatus Planktophila sp. | biome: Freshwater; feature: Freshwater reservoir; material: water | place: Czech Republic | collected 2015-11-04 | depth 0.5m m | reverse complement strand
TCTGGAAGAGCCCTCTAGCGGCGCTAGGTCCCAGATCGAAGGCGAGTCTGGGCTAACGGATCACAGAGCTTGCTTAGGCAGCAAGGGTGAGATCATCGGCAGTTGTACTGACGATTATTTTTTGCACAGGTTATTGGTTTACGAGATCATCCTGGCTTCCTCGGCCCGCTTCCCCTATCTCAACAACCAAAGTCGAGACCGTTCACCCCCATGGGTGTGGAAAGCATTATCGCCATCTCAATGATTCACCTTTGTGATCCGTGAAGTGTCGACTGTTATGCAATGCCACTATGTAGTTGTGTTCTAAGTGTATAGAACCTCGCCGACAACACGAAAATTCCCTTTCTGCACCGTGGATTAAGCGTGGAGGAAGAGCATCTCTACCGCAATGAGTTACTTGTGGGCTCCACGGATGATCGCCATAGAAATTTACCTAGTGGGAGGAAATTAGAAGTCTTTGCCGGTCTTGCGGCGTGAAACTTCGCGTTCCACTTCGCGTGAATCTTGGCGTTCTTTCAATGCCGCGCGCTTATCATGAGCTTTCTTTCCGCGAGCGACTGCAACTTCAATCTTTGCTTTTCCATCCTTAAAGTACAACTGAAGTGGAATCAGAGTTATTCCGCCCTCTTTTGTGAGCGCATGCAATCTACGTAGCTCCTGGAGATGAACGAGTAACTTACGTTCGCGGCGTGGTGTGTGGTTATTCCATGTTCCTTCTGTGTACTCCGGAATATGCACACCACTGAGCCACAGCTCTCCATTACTCACATGTGCATATCCATCAATAAGTGAAGCCCGACCTGCGCGCAATGACTTTACTTCGGTGCCGGTGAGGACAATTCCACATTCATACACATCTTCGATCGAATAATCATGGCGCGCTTTTTTATTTTGCGCTATCAGTTTTCTGCCAACTTCTTTAACCATTGCGCTACGACACCTATACCTTTCGACCTAGTTCCCAAGACCTTAACTTCAAGACCTTAACTCTAAGACCTCAACCTTAGATCTAAAACCTCGGAGCCTGTCCTAGCGCCTTAGACCTTGAGGTAACGGCGAAGCGTAATTAATGATGCAAGGGTTGAAACGACAAGTCCGGTGAGCAACAACCAAGCGGATGCTACCCACACTTCATTCCACCCGAAGAATCGAGTAAATGTGAGCAGCGGAGCAACATTGGTATCAATTACTTGTTTGAGTCCTGCGAGCAAGCCAGTTGCAAGTCCCCAGCCAATGATCGCCGAGATTATCCCCTCGAGAAGAAACGGTAACTGAATCGAGAATGATGAAGCACCTACGAGTTTCATCACTCCAGTTTCACGACGTCGATTGAAGGCCGCGATACGCAATGTGTTTGAAATCAGAAGCGCTGCAGTAAACACCGAAGCTAATCCGACTGCGATTGCGCCGTTACGTAACACCTCTAGCAGTTTGAAGAACTTCTCAAGAATTGAGCGCTGGTCTTGCACTACATCCACACCGGGGCGACCAGAAAAGGCTGAGACAACGACAGCAAACTGCGTTGGATCTTCTAGTTTGACGCGAAATGATTCAGGGAGCTGATTTGCAGTCACATTCTGAGCGATTGCTGAATCTTTAAAGCGTTCTTGGAAACGTGAAAAAGCCTCTGCCTGGCTCTCGTAATAAACGCTCTGAACTACAGGCAGTAAATCTAAATCTGCCTTAATTGTTGTGCGCTGCTCATCTGTTACTACTCCACCAGAACAAGATGGCGATTCAGATAATGGGCCGCAGAGAAATACTGATACTTCAATCTTGTCATACCAATAATCTTTCATGGCACTGACTTGAGCATTCGAGAGGAGACCAATACCGAGTAGAGAAAGTGAGATCGCTGTTGTCACTACAACAGCGAATGTCATCGTAAGGTTACGGCGAAGCCCAATTCGAACTTCACTCAGTAAAAAGCCTGCGCGCATCTCTCTCCTCTTTCCTTAACCGTTACCCGGTATATCCATAAACGCCGCGAACCTGATCACGAATCACGTGTCCGCCATCAAGCTCAATCACGCGCTTACGCATTTGATCAACAATTCCGGAATCGTGTGTAGCCATCAAGACAGTTGTACCTTCGCGGTTAATCCGATCGAGCAACTTCATAATTCCAACTGAGAGAGCAGGATCAAGGTTTCCAGTTGGCTCATCAGCGATAATAATCGCTGGTTTTGTCACATAAGCACGTGCGATCGCTACGCGCTGTTGTTCACCACCTGAGAGCTGGTTTGGAAGTCGATCGCCTTTATCTTCAAGGCCAATGAGCTCAAGTACTTCGGGTACTTCTCGGTTAATCTCTTTCTTGGAGTACCCAAGTACATGGAGAGCAAATGCAATGTTCTCCGTGATCGTCTTATTTGGGAGAAGTCTAAAATCTTGGAATACCGTGCCCAGTTGGCGACGCAGCTCTGGGATCTTGTGGTTAGAAAGTTTGCCCAGATCTTTTCCTGCAACATGAATGACACCGGTAGATGGCTTCTCCTCACGGAGAATGAGGCGGAGAAATGTTGACTTACCAGAACCAGAAGCACCGACAAGGAAGACGAACTCGCCTTTTACAATTTCGAGGTTGACTGAATCGAGTGCAGGGCGCTCTTGACCCGGATAGGTCTTTGTTACATTCTCAAAGCGAATCATCTGCTTCTCCTCTATGCCATTTCCATAGGAAGGGCTTGCGCCCGAACCGTTGGTGCTCAAGCTCAATGCAGAACTCAAGACCTTTGGATCACGGGGCTGTGAGGCCCCATCGTCTCCGTACTGTGCCTAGTTTATGGAACAAGGGTGAAGTATGCGGGATTTGAGCGCAGGTAGACCCGACTTTAGATAGAAATTGGGTCCACTCTGCTGGGTAAAACTAGTGAGATACGTCAAGTGTGAGTGTGGGCGAGATGAGTGAAGGTAGCGAAATCTCTGCAAGGAGTCAGATCTACAAAGGAAGGCAGATCAGTGAGATTTATTGCGTTGTTTGAGAACGACGCCAACGAATGCCAGCTTCGATGAAATCGTCAATCTCTCCATTGAGAACTGCAGATGTGTTGCCGGTTTCATGATTATTTCGAAGGTCTTTCACCATTTGATAAGGCGCAAGCACATAAGAGCGCATCTGATTTCCCCATGAACCTGAGTTATCACCTTTAAGAGCGTTGATTTTCGCTTGCTCTTCTTGGCGACGGCGTTCAAGTAACTTTGATTGCAAGACAGCCATTGCTGTTGCTTTATTTTGAATCTGTGAACGTTCGTTCTGACAAGAGACAACAATCCCTGTTGGTATGTGGGTCAGACGAACTGCTGAGTCCGTCGTATTTACACCCTGTCCACCTGGACCTGATGAGCGATACACATCTACACGAATCTCTTTCTCATCAATCTCAATGTGATCACTCTGTTCCACAACTGGAACAACTTCGACTCCTGCGAAAGAAGTGTGTCTACGTGATTGTGAATCAAATGGAGAGATACGAACTAAGCGATGAGTTCCTTGCTCAACTGAAAGTGTTCCATAGGCATAAGGTGAACTCACGCGAAACGTTGTTGACTTAATTCCAGCCTCTTCGGCATACGATGTTTCCAGAACATCAACTTTATGTTCGTGGCGTTCGCAGTATCGCAAGTACATGCGCATGAGCATCTCAGCCCAGTCTGCAGCCTCTACGCCTCCAGCCTCAGAGCGAATTGTGATCAGCGCATCGCGATCGTCATATTCGCCATTGAGGAGTGTCGTTACTTCGAGTTCGCTAATCGCTTTAACGGTTGCATCTAATTCGATCTCAGCATCGCGCAGGCCAGAACCATCTGGTTCATCGGCAGCTAACTCGAAGAGAACGGGTAAATCTTCAACGCGACGGCGCAGAGATTTCAGTCGCGTAATTGTCGATTGCACTCTAGATAACTTGCTCGTAACTGCCTGTGCCTTCTCTGGATCATCCCAAAGGTTGGGGACGCCTGCTTGGGCTTCGAGCTCAACTGCTTCTGCTTCAAGTTTTGGAAGATCCAGAACCTTTTCAATTGAAACTAGGGTCGCGTCAATCTCAGCAATCTCGAGGTTATATTCGCGGGCCATGAGGAAAGGATACCCAAATAAACTGACCCCACTATTTCTACCGTTTAACTCAATCTTTCCTCTCCCTCAATCTTTCTTCTCCCTCGGTGTTTCTTATAACTCAGGAAAAGCGATAACCGAAGAGGTAGAAACCGTTATTGCGCTGGTTAAAGGTCGTTGCTGAAGATTCCAATTTCACGCTATCTAGCTTTAGAAATGGCAGCTGAAAAGGAAGATCAACATGCGCCGTAAGCGAGACCTTGATATCTCTTCCATCGCAACCTACCTCTGAAACTTGTAAGTGGTGTACGCCTTTTTGAATCAGAATCTTGCTATCGCGTGCAAGATCACCAAGTGCTTCTGAGATTCCTTTCATTGCTTGATCGCAATCAATTGGAACACCTGGGTCTTCAGGGCCATGACCAAAGAGATTCTGAACATTAGTTATTGCGTTGAACTTGCCTGTGTAATATGCCTCCTCATCCAAAAAATGTGCTCCGCGTTGGGCAACTGACTCGGCACTTTGCGTGAGATTCCGCTTCGCAATTGTGACAGTTGCAATATTTGTTGTAATCATGACGAGGCAGATTGTGAGAAGGAAAAGAGCGATAGTGAGAACAGATATTGAACCTCGGTCATCTTTGATTGAATTACATATCCGCTGAATCCTCTTTAGCATCAATTACTCCAAGGTGAGAAATACTGTTGAGCTGATGCTTGGACAACTCTTCCACCGTTTCCTGATTCCAGAGTTAATGTGATGCGAACCCTGCTATTGGAAAGATGACAGGGTGTCGTACTGCAATTGATCTCAGTTTCAATCTCAGAGATCTCATCTGCTTTTAATCCCAGTTTGGCACCCCCTTGAATTATCACTTGATTGACGAGGGCTCCACCGGATTGATCGCTATCACTTTCAACAAATGCACGGACACTCTCTCGGGCTAAGGTTTGTAACGCCATCTCTTGAGAACTCAGGTTAGAAAATTGATTCAGAAAGATAAAGATTGGAATAAACAGTGGAAGCGCGAGTAGTACAAATTCGACAGATGCACTTCCTCTCTCACCCTTGATACTCCTCACATACGACCTCAAGCGAGGATTACGTGCTTTCTCACTAGCATTAACATCACACAAAATTCCTGACACCTTTTCTAATCTTTTATCGTGTATTTTCAATGATTGCCACACCTTTCCCATCAGTTTGAAGTTCGCGTCCCAAAAGTTGAGTGAGGCCAGGCAGTAGGTGGGGAATCTTGCGAGTGTGAGTAGCGATGAGAAGCGAAATATTTGAAAATCGATCAGGTGAATCAAGGGTGAGCTCTCGATCGGCTGCGGCAAAATTTCCAGAGATTGCACGAATTGAAGCCTGATCCGCTGCCGCCAGCGCGTCAGCATCGCGCATGCTGATTGCAAGAATGAGTTGCATGGCCAAGAGAAAGAGGAAGATGAGAGGGATTAAGGTGAGAGAGCTCTCCACGTTCCCTCGCTCATCAGTAACTGCTTCTCTGATCTTCACTCAGCGAACACCATTCATTGCATCAAGTGAGTTCTTGAGGATGGCAGATAGTCGAGGCGCAGCAATTGTCCAGATTGCGGTTACAAGTCCGGTTGTCATAAGAACGACGAGCACCCATCCCGGAACATCTCCTCGCTCTTCCTTGAGATTTTTAACAAAAGCGCTCTCTTGGAAAGCTGTGTTCATCGAAAGTACTTGATCACCAAGCCAGATTTCGGTGTTGAGCGCTACATCCCTTAATGAATTAAGGAGTGACTCTGTGCTTGTTGGTGACTCTGTGCTTATTGGTGACTCTGTGCTTGTTGGTGACTCTGTGCTTGTTGGTGACTCTGTGCTTATTGGTGACTCTGTGCTTGTTGGTGACTCTGTGCTTGTTGGTGACTCGGTGCTTATTGGTGACTGGGTGCTCATTTTCTCTTCTTTCTTTATCGGTAGTAGTTGATGATGGATTTCCCTGGGCACTTCTAAAGACTTTTACTTAGGAAGCGAACAAGTTGAGATTTGTTAAAGATGGCCATAATGCGAAGAGAATCGAGATTGGCAGAATGAGAAAAACCACTGGAATCATCATTGAAATCTCAGCCTTACCCGCAGCAGCAAGAATTCGATTGCGTTGATGCTCGCGTGCTTCCTGGGCATGACGAGTGAGAACCTCTGTAATTGGGGCACCACGCACCATTGCATTTACAAGAGAATCAATGAAGCGGCGGACTATTGGAGAATTTAGATCCCGGCCCATCAGATCTAGCGAGGCATGAAAAGCAATTCCCTGATGGACTCTAGAAATTACTTCCCTGAATCTACGACTCAAATTACCGTGAGAATTTTCAGCAATACGCTTCAACGCTGTCAATGGTGACTCTCCAGCAGAGATTGCCAATGTGAGCATCTCAATGATTGCAGGAAATTCAGCCTCGATCACACTGCGCTGTTTCTTCACTTCTGAAGTGAGATTGCGATCCATCATCAGGTAGGTGAGACCACCACCAACTGCGCACAACAGTGCGATTACTCCTATTGAAGTTCCCCTGAGTAAGAAGAGTGTCAAAAGAACAAGTGTGCTGATTCCGACGTAGAGAATTTGGAGGTAGCGAAACTCTTCATAATCCGATTGGGTGTGACGTCCAAGTTCGCTGAGTCGAGATCTCACTAAAGATCGATCTCTCGTGGTTCCGGCGAGGGCCCGAAACTCTCGTGATGGGTTGTCACCAAGAATGATGAGAATTGCCGCTAGTAGTGAAAGAGGTAATGAGATAAGTATCGGATTCATTTGTTTGCTCCGAAAACACGTGGAACGGAAGGTAGACGACTGAGATACGACATCCAAATGTAGGCAAGTGCCGTTAATGACAAGCCAAGCAAGAGAATTCCCGCACCCGTGGGAGTAGTAAATGCTGCAACGGTGGTGGGCTGCATTGCTAGAAGAAGTAAGAGCAACCAAGGAGCCGCAGATGATAAGTGAGCAGAGTTCTTGATCCATGACTGTTTAACGGCAATCTCGTTGCGCAGCGCTAAATCCTGTCTTAAGAAATTTCCAAGAGTTCTTAAAATAGTAAGCAGCTGACTGCCACCAAGAGACTTTGAAATCAGAAGAGCTTGGAAGATTTGATCGCTTGCATGGCTTCCAAACTTCTCAGAGAGGTTTGTAATGGCACGATCAAAATCACCATCTTCGATGATCTGTCGCTTAAATGCTGTGAAAAGCGGACGCATGACCTCTGGCCCTCTCACCGATAGCTCAGTCAACGCTTCGGTGAGAGACATGCCTGATTGAATTCCAGAGATGAGATGGTCGATTACCTCCGGCCAGGACGATGCAATCTCTAACTCAAGTTTTCCGCTTCGACTCTTAACAATCACATAGGTAAAGGCGAGGACGAGAAGTGAAAAAGCCAAAGCAAAGAGTGTTGAGGCGGTGAGTAGATAGATCGCGAGAAAAGTGAGAGGGCCAGATGCTAGGAAAGGAGCACTACGTCGTACGCTTTTCATCACCCTTTCCACCAATTCTCGAGAGGGAAATCAGTTGCTATGCCGCGAATGTATTCATTTCCGTTCCATTTCCAGAGTGACTCAATTTCTGCGCGATCATGTTCAAAGCGTCCAGTGACCCAGGAAACTTCATGGATTCGTCGGTTGCCATCACTCTCAAGTTTTACTTGCACAATGAGATCTAATGCAGAGGCCACTGTTGGTGCAATAAATTTGTGCGAGATGTTTTCACCAGCTAAGAGTGGCAATGTCTGTAATTTGATTACCGCATCTTTTGCAGAGTTAGCATGAATCGTCCCCATTCCAGGCAGCCCTGAGTTCAACGCAATGAGAAGATCGAGTGCTTCTGCTTCACGAACTTCACCTACGATGATTCGCGAAGGCCGCATACGTAACGCCTCTTTTATTAATCTGCGCATTGGGATCTCTCCATCACCTTGAAGGTTGGGAGTCCGCACTTGCATGGCAACAACATCAGGAAGTTGAGGCTTCAGTTCAAAGACTTCTTCAATTGTGATGACTCGTTCTTGCACTGGTGCTTGTGAAACAAGAGCATTAAGTAGCGTAGTTTTCCCAGACTGTGTGCCACCGGAAACAAGAATATTCATTCCTGATTTAACAGATCGCGTGAGAAGGGAGGATATTTCAGCGGTCATCATTCCCCTATTGGCTAAATCGATAAGCCCAAGTGAGCGATGTAGGTGCTTTCTGATATTTATGCACCAGTGTTCTGCGGTAATTTCAGGAATTACGACATGAAGGCGGCTTCCATCGGGAAGTTGTGCGTCAACAAAAGGTGAAGATAAGTCAATTCGACGTCCGCTCCACATAAGAATTCGGTCAACAAGTTGTTTTACATCTGAATGAGTTAAAACCAAATTTGTTAACTCACTTTTACCACCACGTGCGACAAATACCCGTTCGGGTGAGTTGATCCAAATCTCCTCCACCGTAGCGTCTTTCATGAAATCTGAAATTGGACCGTAAGTCACATCAATATCCATTTTTTCGATCGTAACCTGGATCGGAACGTATTCACTGGCTCGAGTTGGAATAATTGGTGACTGAAGAGTTTCCATGTGGGCGAAGGTAGATTCCTTACCGACAATCGGCCCAAGTAAAAGCAAATCTGTGGGTAACTTTTAAAACCGTAAAGCTATACAGCAGCCCTCACATCAACTCTTTCAATCAGATCATGTTCACACTTAAATTTCAGAGAGTTGATCTAGGCGATAAAAGAGATCAAGGGCACTTTCGCCCTTCTCCCACTGTGCGCTATGTGTCGTGACTTCAGAGAGAAGGCTTGCGCGGACACGTTTACAAAGCTCTTGCCCAGCACGGATGTCTCCCCCTAGTGCAACGTTGAATTGATATCGCCCCAATCGTCCACAGAGATCTTCTTTTCGCATCGATAAAGATATTGAATGTGCAAGGTCGAGAACCTGCTGAGAAGTGCCATCACTTGGAAGAGTGAAGTCAATCAGGGAGAAAGGATGACCATTACGCATGCACCCTGCAATCATCCGATCAACATGAAGGTAGAAAAGCGGTGGAGCAACAGAGTGGGTTAAATCATCGCGAATGCCATTATGTGAAAAATCAGGGCTGTGTGAAAACTCTGGATTGTCGCTCAAGCGAGAGCCATCCCTAGTGTGGAATGAAGCGATAGTCTTGTTCGCATGAGTGCACCATCTCGGAAGTACGATCGGCGATCAATCGCTGCAACCCTTCTCTTCATTGAAGGTGGCGTAGTGCTAGCGCTAGGTGCGTGGATGGTTGTTCTCGGATTTACCCACGAAAATCGAGAGATTCTTCCATTGCTCGGGGTTGTTCTCTTCTGCATTGTTGGTGGATTAGGTCTTATCCAATGTGGTCGCGGATATAAGGATGGCAAGAATTACGGTAAAGCTCCAGCAGTTCTTGCCAATCTCATCGCACTTGGAGTTGTTAAGTATCAATTTGAGGGTGCTGTCTACTACCTAGCAATTCCAATTGGAATACTCGCCGTATCTACTTTATTCATGGTTTTAACAATTGCCTCGCGAGAGAATAAAGCAGCGTAACTTTTACTTATCTCTCAGCCCATTCGCCGTCTCGTAAACCTCATAATCCCAGAGTGAAATATCATCAAGATTAATCGGTTCAAAGCCTTTAGCTTCTAGAGCGCTGGCAATATGTGCGCGGTGCTCAGTTGCATGGTGAATAGCCTGAGAAAGAACAGTCGAACGCAATCTCTGGAACTTGCCATTGTCATTTTCAAGATCAAGCCAGGTGTCCTCTAAATCGGCAGCAGCGACAAGCATGCGATCAGCGATTGCTGCTTGCTCTGCAAGTCGCGCCAGATCGCTAATCTTTTCAATATCTGCGATACATGGATCGTCCTTACCTGTGATGGCTATTTGGCCAGTAATCGATAGGACGTAATGATCTGCGGAATCAACAATGTGATGTGCAATCTCTGCGACAAACCATTCAGGATTAGTTGCATACGCTTTCAGGCTCTCTTCTGGCAAAGTCTGAAGGTGCTTAATGGTCTCTTGGTTAGCCCACGCCATGTGGCGAAGTAAGCGTGCAACTGTGATTGTCATGCCGCTGAGGATAACTGATGGGCTGGGAGTTACCAAGGAACGATCTGGTGATCTTCCCATAGCACGCCAGTAGTTTTCTCAATCTCATTCTCGCTCTGTGAATCAAAGGTGCGCCCAAGTAACCAGAGTGCAGTCTCGGCACCTTCTTCAGCACTGCGAAGTGCATCAGGTCCACCCATATCTGTTCGTGAATGGTTCGGACAGATTGCATCAACAAGTAATCCTCGTGCGCCTAGTCCGGTTTCATGTGCAAGGTTTCGTACCAGTGCATTCACTCCCGCCTTGCTAATTCGATACGGCGCTAATCCACCAGCATTTCCGGGACCGGACATGCGACCAAGACATGCTGAGAAGATGACAACTCGTCCATTGCGAGCATCTGCCATCGGAGGAACAAGTTCATTTACAACCATAAATGTTGAATCAAGATTAATCGCCATTACTCGGCGCCACTCTGCATCAGTTGTTCGCAAAGTCTTTGACATTTTCTCGCTCATCACCGCATGTGCAATAACGAGTGCGGTAGGAGTATTGGTTGAACTTCTGATTTCAGAGAGTTGCTGACGAGCGCGATCTAGCGCAGCTGGTGTTGTTACTTCGAAATCTATGGCAAAAGTTGAAACCGTGCATTGAGGAAATTCTGTAACTAACTTTTGGCGAGCTTGTTCTAAACCTTGCGGATCCTTTGCAATCAACGACAGGTGACATCCCTGGGCTGCCAATCCGCGAGCCACTTCAAAGCCGAGCCCTCTGCTTCCACCTGTGACAATTGCGTGAGGTGCGGCAGGTGGCTGCTGCGACGCTGCGGAATCAGGAATGCTCATATGCGAACTCTCCCAACTAGGCGATGGTTTCGCATCTTCATTTTCTCCCCCTGGCGGGCTGAGGTTCGTGGGATCGGTGGATCTGAGGCGATCGCCTCGGTATGACTCGGGCGATTCAGGTGGAGTGTGCGCTATCTCGCCATTTCAAGGATTTCTGAGGCTGGCTTGAGCCGATAGTCTTAGGCATAGGACAAATCGTTTTCACTTATCTATAAGGAGCGCGCCAGTGTCGGCTACGCAACCAGGTCAAGATTTCGGAGCTAATGATTGGCTCGTTGAAGAGATGTTTGAGCGCTATCAGAGCGATCCATCTTCAGTAACACCAGAGTGGATTGAATACTTTAAAACACGTTCGACAACTACCTCAACAGCAACAGCAGTCACTACACCAGTGGCGGGGTCCACGGCGCCTAAAGCTGGAACTCCACCGATTCCGAAGTCGGCACAGGCTGCAGCGACATCTGTTGCACCAGCACCAGTTGCACCAGCACAACCAACTCCCGTTGCGGCTGCACCAGTTGCACCATCACCAGTTGCACCAGCACCAGTTGTATCAACTCCCGTTGTCTCAACACAGCCAACTCCTGCGCAGGTTGTTCACACACCAGCGCCTGTTCTTGCTACTCCATCAGATGCAACTGTTGAACCTTTGCGCGGAGTTGCTAGTCGCGTAGTTGCCAGCATGGAAGGTTCGCTCACAGTTCCGACTGCAACATCAGTTCGCGCAATCCCTGCGAAGTTGATGATTGATAATCGCACAGTAATTAATAATCATTTAAAGCGCGGTCGCGGTGGCAAAGTTTCATTTACCCACATCATCGCGTATGCAATGATCAAAGCGCTCCGCCAGATGCCTGAGATGAATACCTTCTTTACTGAGTTAGACGGTAAACCAGCTATCGGTCGTCCATCACATATCAACCTCGGAATTGCTATCGATCTTGCAAAGCCAGATGGATCACGTCAATTATTAGTGCCATCAATTAAGGGCTGTGAAGCGCTCGACTTCGGCCAGTTCTGGGCATCATATGAATCAACCGTTGCAAAAGCGCGCGGTGGAACTCTCACAGTTGAAGATTTTGCGGGAACTACTGTCTCTCTCACAAACCCAGGAACTATCGGCACGGTGCACTCTGTTCCACGCCTTGTTCAAGGTCAGGGCCTGATTATTGGTGTCGGCGCGATGGATTATCCAGCCGAGTTTGCTGGTGCCAGCGATGAAACGATTGCCCGTAACGCCATTAGCAAGGTAATTACTTTAACGAGCACCTACGATCACCGAATTATTCAGGGTGCTACCTCTGGTGATTTCTTGCGCCGACTTCATGAACTCTTGTTGGGCTCTGAGAATTTCTACGATGAAATCTTCACCGCACTTCGTATTCCATACCAGCCAATTCGCTGGGCATCAGATTTCGATTTCTCACGCGATGAAGAGATCAATAAGACTGCTCGCGTTCAACAATTGATTCATGCATACCGCACATATGGCCACCTCATGGCAGATGTTGATCCGCTTGAATACTTACAGCGCTCACATCCAGATCTAGATGTTGTTACACACGGCCTGACTCTCTGGGATCTTGATCGTGAATTTGCTACCGGTGGTTTTGGTGGAAAGAAGTTTATGAAACTCCGTACGATTCTTGGAATCTTGCGCGATTCATACTGCCGTTCCGTTGGCGTTGAATATATGTATATCGCCGATCCACAAGAGCGTAAATGGATTCAGGAGCATGTCGAGATTGGCTTTACAAAGCCAGAGCGCGATGAACAGTTACGTATTTTGCGCAAACTCAATAGCGCAGAAGCATTTGAATCTTTCTTGCAAACAAAGTTTGTTGGCCAAAAGCGCTTCTCTCTCGAAGGTGGCGAGTCAGTAATTCCACTCACTGATGCAATCATCTCTGCTGCCGCCGAACGCGGTTTAGACGAAGTATGTATTGGAATGCCACACCGCGGTCGCTTGAATATGTTGGCAAATATTGCTGGAAAGTCATATGGCCAAATCTTTCAAGAGTTCCAAGGCCATTATGCAGAGAATGAAGTTCACGGATCTGGAGATGTGAAGTATCACCTAGGAACTGAAGGTGTATTCACCGCAGAATCCGGTGCCACAACAAAGATCTATCTCGCGGCAAACCCTTCACACCTTGAAGCTGTTAACCCAGTTCTTGAGGGAATTGTTCGAGCCAAGCAGGATCGACTCAACATTAAAGATGCTTACTCGGTCTTGCCGATCCTCCTCCATGGAGATGCATCATTTGCTGGCCAAGGTGTGAACGCAGAAGTACTTCAGCTTTCACAATTGCGCGGATATCGCACTGGTGGAACTATCCATATCGTTATTAATAACCAAGTTGGATTCACCACCTCACCACACGCATCGCGCTCATCAACGTATTCAACAGATATGGCCAAGATAATTTCAGCCCCTGTTTTCCACGTCAATGGTGATGATCCTGAAGCATGTGTTCGCGTTGCTCAGATTGCTTTTGAATATCGCCAGGCGTTCCACAAAGATGTTGTCATCGACATGGTCTGTTACCGACGTCGTGGACATAACGAAGGTGACGAGCCAAGCTTTACCCAGCCAATGATGTACAAACTCATTGATGCAAAGCGCTCAACTCGTACGCTCTATACAGAAGCACTTGTTGGTCGCGGTGATATCACGCCACAAGAGGCAGAAGAGATCGCAGTTGATTATCAGAGCCAGCTCGAAGCGGTATTTGCATCTGTGAATAATCATGAGCCAGAACATGACGAAAATTTCAAACCACCAGTTGCGCTTGAAGCCGATGCTGTACCTACTGCAATCACTGAAGCACTTGCCCGTGAAATCGCAGCAACTCAGGTAGCAGTGCCAGAAGGTTTCAGTGTGCATCCAAAGCTTCTTCCACAATTGCAAAAGCGTGTGGAGATGCTCAATGATGCGACTATAGATTGGTCGATGGGTGAATTACTTGCCTTTGGTTCACTCCTAAAAGCGGGTCACCCGATTCGTCTTGCCGGACAAGATTCACGTCGTGGAACATTTAGTAATCGCCATGCAGTCGTCATTGATAAAGAAAATGGCAGCGAATGGACACCGCTTCGCTCGTTAATCACAGATGAGAATCAATTCTTTGTAGTCGATTCTCTCCTTTCAGAGTATGCAGCGATGGGCTTTGAGTACGGATACTCAGTTGTTCGTCCTGAAGCGCTTGTGATGTGGGAAGGCCAATTTGGTGACTTCAGCAATGGAGCGCAGACAATTATTGATGAGTTCATCTCATCCTCTCTACAAAAGTGGGGCGAGCGTTCATCAGTTGTGCTTTTGCTTCCGCACGGCTATGAAGGACAAGGTCCTGACCACTCATCTGCGCGTATTGAGCGTTATCTGCAGTTGTGCGCTGAGCAGAATATGACTGTTGCTCAACCTTCGAGCCCAGCGTCATATTTCCACTTATTACGCTGGCATATGGCCAATCCAACACGTCGACCAATGGTTATCTTCACACCAAAGTCAATGTTGCGTCTGAAGGCTGCTGCCTCTTCACTCAGTGATTTCACTTCAGGAACCTTCCGCCCAGTGATTGCAGATGAGAAAGTTTCAAATGCAACACGCCTCATCTTCTGTTCAGGAAAGATTTATCACGATCTCGTTGCAGAACGTGATCGACTAGGAGAGCACACCACTGCGATTGCTCGCGTTGAACTTCTATTCCCACTTCCAATTGATCAGATGCGTGAAGTTGCAGATGCACACCCACAAGCGAACTTGCTCTGGGTACAAGATGAACCTGCAAACCAGGGTCCTTGGTCACACATTGCACTTCGAACATCTGAGGCACATGGTGGTCATGGATTTGGTTCGCGAACACTTCGCCGAGTTTCACGACGTGCGACCGCATCTCCTGCGACAGGAAATCATCATTTGCACGAAGAAGAGGCAAAAGCTTTAATGGTTGAGGCCTTTACTCGTTAACTCTCGATGCTTAACTAGCGCTAAATTGCCTGAGCTAATTACCTCTTGCTAATTAAGGGTTATTAGTTCAGTCGCGCGGTGCTTTCTTGGTGCGAAAGAGATACTTAGCTTTGACCGCATGTGGTGGAAGCCAACCCCACGTCGTTGAATCAGTACCTTTGGGGTTATCGCTCTTGACCCAGATTCCTTCCGCGGCAATTTGTGTGATTCGCTTGATGTAGAACACCCCCGGCTGCTCATCTCGCTCAAGAATCACGATGCTATTCACCGCCAGAGCGGATGCCTTTGCTCCCTTACGTGAGAACCAACGGACATAGAGTTGATCACCTGGAATAAAGGTCGGGGCCATTGAAGGGCCCTCAACGTTTACCGTGCTAAAAAGTCTCACGCAATGTAGTCTGACATACATGAAAAAATTCTTTAAGCCGACATTAACCGTTTACGCACATTGCGACCTTCCTTGTGGGGTCTATGACCCTGCTCAGGCACGCATTGAAGCCCTCTCAGTGAAAGCGTGCATGGAGAAATATGCCGCCAACCCTGATGCTGATTTCCGTTCACGCTCCGTTGCAATCAAAGAAGAGCGTTCACATGCTGTCAAAGAGCACCTCTGGGTTCTCTGGACTGATTACTTCAAGGCTCCTCACTTCGAGGCATACCCACAGTTGCACTCACTATTTAATGAAGCAACAAAACTTGCAGGTGCTGCAGGAACAAAGGGAACTCAAGATGTTGCAGTTGCAGATTCATTGATCGCAAAGATCGATGAAATTGCTGAGATCTTCTGGGCCACAAAGAAGTAATTAATTAGTTAATAGAGATTGAGCGGCGGTGCGTGCGAGGTAAGAAACTCGCTCCACCGCCTTTCTCTTGATAACTCCTTGAGCTATATGTCGCTCACCTTCATAGAGATCGCAGAGGAAAGTTAACTCGCGCCCCTCCACTTCAATACAGCGAGCAGTACATCTGACTTCAGAGCCAATTCCTACAGAATCAAGATTTGTAATCTCAAAGTTTTCAACAATTGTTGTCTCACCAGATTCTAGATAATCAGTCAGAGCTGCAACGGTAGCGCTCTCCATTGAGTGCATGATGTGAGAACTAGCCAATATCGGTAAATCAGAAATTCCCATCGCAACACATGTGTCGCCGGGTCTGACCACCATTGTTGAAAGCCCAACTGCTCCGATGACTTCCTCTGCGGGTTTCATTACGGCTTTTCTCCTGGCATACCATCATCACTGTTAGTTTCTTGAATATGTGTCTGTTGAATATGTGTCTGTTGAATATGTGTTTGCTCGATCTGAATCTCGCGATGCTCAACATTTCCAAACTCATCTATTTCTATTGAAATCTCAGTCATTGAGTATGTGGTCACGACTTCAGTACTTTCCTGGCCTCCAAATAATTGATTATTGATCAATTGGCTATGAATGCTTTCATAGAGACTTGCTGGCGCTTTCTCAACGCATGACCTGCGCAAGGCATCCATTAAGAATGTGTGGGTAAGAAGTTCATGCTCTAATTGACGAGAGCATTGAGGGCAGATATCAATATGACCTCTGACCTGATCTGGTCGTTCAACCTGATCGATAGCGTCTTCGATGATAAAGACAAGTGAGGCGAGCACCTCAGGGCAACTCATCTGTTCTGCGCCGAAAGATGTCATGAGTTCACCTCCTTATCAGGTGACTTCTTTTTATCTGAATCAACTGTGTACCCGAGCTCGCGCGCATAGTCCGCTAATTTCTCGCGCAGTAATTTGCGACCACGATGTAGACGCGACATCACGGTGCCGGCTGGGATATCAATAATTTCTGCAATCTCTTTATAGGAGAAACCTTCAACATCGGCTAAGTAGACAGCCATTCGAAATTCATCAGGTAACTCTTGTAGCGCATTCTTAATATCGCTATCAGGTAAATTTTCCAGCGCTTCAACCTCGGCGGACTTTCCAAGATCGCTCGTGTGGCTTTGTGCACGATCAATCTGCCAATCTTCTAATTCATTATTAGCAATCAGAGGCTGGCGTTGCTTTTTGCGATACGAGTTAATAAATGTTGTTGTGAGCACTCGATAGAGCCATGCTCTTAAATTTGTTCCTTCTTCAAATTGATGAAATGAAGTAAAGGCTTTGATATATGTGTCTTGTACAAGATCGCGTGCATCCTCTGGATTTTTTGTATATCGCAGAGCAGCTGCATATAGCTGATCCATGAAGACAAGAGCGTCTCGCTCAAACCGAAGCGTTCGGTCAGCGGCGCTTTCTAGAACTAAATCCTTTGATGTCATTGCTTCTAGGCTATCTCAGCATCAGAGAAAAATCGCATCGAGACGGAAGGTGGTTAAAAGAGTGTTGTCGGTTCGCCAAGAGTGATGGGGGTAATCAGATCCGCTCCATTGTTGGCAACAAGATTGACACGGGTGGAGACTGGGTCAATGAGAATTCCGTGATCCGGGCGATCAACGACCATGAGATTACGGAGATCGTTCAGGTCGGTCTGTTCTTGGTCTAGCCAATTTTTCCAACGGTCTCTAGGAAGCATCACGGGCATACGACTATGGATTGTCGCTAGTTCACCAACTGCCTCACGAGTAATGATTGATGCGCTATCAATCTGCTCGCCTGTTGGTGAAATCCATCTGCTCCAGATTCCTGCTACAGAAAATACTGACCCCCATATCTTTGGATCAGGGCTCATATAGAAAGGTTGCTTCGGCGAATACTTCCCGAGGGCCGTGGCCCATTCGTAATATCCATTCACCGGAATAATGCAGCGTGTTCTGCGGAAAGCATCTCTAAAGGTTGGCTTCTCAAAAATGGATTCACTTCTGGCATTTATGGCATGTGATTGTGATGTTCGCGCCGCCGTCGGATCAAGCGACCATGGCGCAATCAATCCCCACGATGCAGTTGCAAGGGTCATCTCTCCGCGAATAATGTAAATCTCATTTGTTGGAGCGATATTCCAATTAAGTGGGAGCGAGCCATCTACTTCGTTGGAATTGATATCAAAGGCAGAGATGATGTCATCAGCACCCTGAGTTCTTGCATAACGACCACACACGGCTGTAAGTCTACGACGGGTAGACTGTACGAATGGAATCAACGACATCGTCACCGTGGCCTGCGATTTATCGCGGGCGCAAGGAGGTCGATATCGTCGTAAGCATTCCCGGATCAAAGTCAGTTACTAATCGCGCATTGATTCTTGCCGCGCAGGCTCAATCCCCATCAACCCTACGTAAACCACTGCAATCACGCGATACCCAATTAATGGTCGATGGCCTTAAGGCACTTGGCACCTCAATTACAGATGATGGCTCTGGAAATTGGGTGATCACTCCGCAGCCCCTGAAGGGTCCAGCAACAATTGATGTTGGAAATGCTGGAACAGTGATGCGCTTTCTTCCGCCACTTGCAGCACTTGCTCACGGTGAAGTCTCTTTCGATGGTGATGCTCGCTCATATGAAAGACCGTTAGGGCCAGTTATCAGTGCGCTAGAAGAGCTTGGAATTGTTATTGATCACGGTGGTAAATATCGCTTGCCGATGAAGATGACTGGAAGTGGAGAAATTCCTGGCGGTGCGATCACAATCGATGCCAGCAAATCAAGTCAGTTTTTATCTGCGCTATTGCTCATTGGTCCAAGCATGGTCAATGGAATCTCTGTCACTCATTCAGGGCCAGCACTTCCATCTATGCCACATATAGATATGACAGTTTCAATGCTGCGAGATTTCGGTGCAGTTGTTACCGTCGATACCGATGCACAGCGATGGAGCGTTGCACCAGGGCCATTGCATGGTTTGGATTTAACAATTGAGCCAGATCTATCAAATGCTGCGCCGTTTCTCTCACTCGCTATGGTCTGTGGAGGTCGCGTCACAATTTCTGATTGGCCACAAAAGACAAATCAACCTGGTGATCAGTTACGTGAGATATTTACTCGTATGGGCTCTACCTGCGAACTTAACGACCAGGGATTGACTTTAGTTGGCGGATCATCAATTAAAGGAATTGATATTGACCTCCACGATGTTGGCGAATTAACACCATCGATTGCAGCAGTAGCTGCTCTGGCAGATTCACCATCACACCTTCGCGGTATCGGGCACCTTCGCCTTCATGAAACAGATCGCTTAGCCGCACTCACCACAGAGTTGAACTCAATTGGCAGCAAGGTAAGTGAAGATGAGACAAGCTTATTTATCGATCCAACGCAGGGTTCACTTCATGGTGGGCTCTTTCATACATATGAGGACCACCGATTGGCTACCGCAGGGGCAGTTATTGGCTTAGTTGTCCGCGATATATCTGTTGAAAACATAGCAACTACCAAGAAAACACTTCCTGATTTTCCAGGGCTCTGGATGAGTCTTCTTTCATGACCCCGTATTCATATGATGAATCCGATGCGCGGATCAGGCCAGCACGAAGTACGCGCCCGCGTAGTAAAGATCGACCTGCTCATGCTGATGCCATATTTGCACTTGTAACAACAGTGGATCGTGGTCGAACAACCTGCATCACAGATGATGCAGTCATTGTGACTGCGATGAAGGCCCGTGAATTAGGACCAAAATCAGTAGTTGTGGGAGATCGTGTAAAGCTCGTTGGTGATGTGAGTGGAAGCGATGGAAGTCTTGCCCGAATAGTTTCAGTTGAACCACGTCGTAACTCATTGAGTCGCACCGTCGATGATGCTGCACAAGTGGAGCGAACAATTGTTGCCAATATTGATCAGCTCGTTATTGTTGCTGCAGTAACAAATCCAGAGCCACGTCGTGGGCTCATTGATCGCTTCTTAGTCTGCGCCTTTCACGAAAGCATCACACCAATACTTCTCATGACAAAGACAGATTTAGCACCGTTACCTGATTTTGTTGAAGAGTACAGAAAACTTGGTGTCACGATTTTAACCTCGTCATCAAAGGCAGATTCACAAGAGGCGAGCCTTTCAATTATTAAAGAGGTCCTTACTGGAAAAACTTCTGTCTTAGTTGGACACTCAGGCGTTGGAAAATCAACTCTCATTAACGCTCTCGTTCCCCATGCTGGACGGATAACAGGCATTGTTAATACTGTGACCGGACGTGGGCGTCACACCTCATCAAGTGCGATAGCCCTTCCACTCTCATCTGAACTGAAGAGCCATGATGGTTGGATTATTGATACACCGGGAATTAGAGCCTTCGGTCTTGCTCATCTTGACTCAAATCGAATCATTGCAGCCTTTGCAGATATCGCAGAGATCACCCAGGGTTGTCTGCCTCACTGCACTCACTATGAGCCAAGTTGTCGCCTCAACGAATGGGTTGCACCTGCAGGTGTTATTGATCAAGAGCGGATGACACGCGTAACGAGTCTAAGGTCACTCTTAGAGCTCAAGGATAAGAACCCTACGCTGAGCGAGTAAGTACATAGCGAAGATAGAATCGGGCTATGAGTGGGGCAGGAAATAACATGGGCGGAAACTCTTCCAGCTTTGCAGATGAACTTACCTTCGCACTCTCACTGGCAGATCAAGCCGATGTTATTTCGCTCTCGCGCTATCGTGCCTTAGATTTAAAGATCACAACAAAGCCAGATAACACTCCAGTAACAGATGCTGATCGTGCCGTTGAAGAAGCCATACGTAGTGCTATTGCCACCAAGTACCCTACCGACACAATTGTTGGTGAAGAGTTTGGTGATTCTCGATCGTCTGCAGATAGCCTCAATCGCTATTGGGTAATTGATCCCATTGATGGCACTAAGAATTTTCTTCGTGGTGTTCCAACGTGGGCAACGCTGATCGCACTTGTTGTAGACGGTCAGGTTGTTGTGAGCGTTGTTTCATCTCCAGCTCTTTATCGCCGTTGGTATGCCACTCGCGGTCATGGCGCTTACATACTAGAAAATTCGACACCACCACGACCTCTACATGTGTCAGGTGTGCAAACAATCGCCGACGCTTCGATTGCGTACTCAGATTTCCAAGGTTGGGGCGATCGCCGTAACGCCTTTGAAACTCTTCTTGATAGCGCATGGCGAACACGTGGTGTCGGAGATTTCTGGTCTCACATGCTCGTCGCTGAAGGCGCAGTAGATGCAGCGATCGAACCATCGTTAGCGCTCTGGGATATGGCAGCGTTAGATTTAATCGTGACAGAAGCCGGTGGTCGATTTACCTCACTCGACGGCGCTGATGGACCATTTGGTCCAAATGCAATCTCATCTAATTCAAAAATACATACTCAAGTACTATCCGCTCTCAATCTAAAGGAAAATAACAATGGCTGAAGATATTTCAATCGATCTCATGCGCCATCGTGAACCTGAGGTTTCAATTGACTTAGATAAAGCAATCCTGATTGCAACAACATACTCAGTAACAGGTATGACATGTTCATCATGTGTGGCTTCGGTTGAGCGAGCACTCAATTCCGTCGCTGGTGTTCGCGCCTCAGTAAATTTCGCGAGTGAGACTGTTCACGTTCTTGCGCCAGAAGAGTTACCTACCGATGTGATTATTTCAAAGATTAAATCCGCTGGATATGGCGCGACCTTGATGGCAGATAGTCAGGGGCCAGCACTTGCCAATCGAAAATCAACACGAGCTCTTATCTGGGCGATCCTCTTTGGGGTTCCTGCGATTGCTATCTCAATGGTGATGGATTGGCATATGTGGATCGATATGCAGATTCACGATCTCCTTGATCTCCTCTCAATCCCACATCCACTTTATTCACCTACAGCATGGGTTGTTATTGGTTTAACTACTCCCCTGATTCTCTTTGTTGCATGGCCAATTCACCGCGCCGCAATCCGAAACATCAAACATCCAACAATGGATACCTTGATTTCACTTGGCTCCTTCGCAGCCTTCACATGGTCTATCTATGCAAATGCAACGGGTGATGGAGATGTGTATACAGAAGTTGCCGCTGGTGTTCTTCTCTTCGTAATCTTGGGTCGTTTTCTAGAATCGCGTGCTAAGCATCGTGCTAGTAGCGCCCTCACCTCACTTCTATCTCTGCACGCAAAAGAAGTGACAGTCCTTCGCAGCGGTTTAGAAGTTCTCATTCCTATTGAGCATTTGGTCTTAGGTGATGAATTCGTCGTAAAGCCAGGTGCTCGTATCGCAACAGATGGTGTTGTGATTTCTGGTAACTCTTCCGTCGATAATTCAATGCTTACAGGAGAGTCTGTCCCTGTCGATGTGTCACCAGGCTCACGCGTTATCGGTGCATCGATGAATAACAATGGTCGCATTATCGTTAAGGCCACTCGCATTGGTAGCGATACTGAACTAGCCCGAATCACTGCAATGGTTGTCGAAGCACAAAGTGCTAAAGCGCCAATTCAGCGTCTAGCAGATCGAATTTCAGCGGTTTTTGTTCCAATAGTCACACTCGTTTCAATCGGAACATTCTTTCTCTGGTATTACTACCTCGATAGCGCCCTCAATGGCGGCGATGGCCGTTCTCTCTCGACATCGATTTCTGTAGCAATCACCGTTCTTGTTATTGCCTGTCCATGCGCTCTCGGATTAGCAACGCCGGTGGCACTTGTTGTGGCATCAGGTCGCGGTGCTTCTCGCGGAATCGTCTTACGTAAACCACACGTCCTAGAGCTTGCTCGCGCCGTAAATGTTGCGATTTTTGATAAGACAGGAACTCTGACCACTGGTGTAATGAAAGTTGGCGATGTTCTGATTCCAACGTCGGCTCAAAAAGTGCTCGGAAATGAAATTTCAGCGATTATCAATGAGCAGATGATTCTCTCAACAGCGCTGACTCTTGAAAATGCAAATGATCATCCGATTGCAAAGGCGATCGCATCTCATTCTCTTTCACGTGGTGCGAAGATCTTGCCTCTTACCGATTTTATTCAGACTCCTGGTTCAGGCGTTGGAGGACGAGTTGAGTGTGGCTCATTCTCACCGCTCGTTCTTATTGGAACCCCAGAGGCGATTGCACATAGCTCCGTTCCTTTTGATCCTCAGATCTCTGAAGGTATTGAGAAAGCCCGTAGCCGCGGTGAAAGCGTTTCAGTACTTGCCTGGGATGGTGTTGCACTCGCTCTATTTACAACCTCTGATGTTGTTAAAGATGACGCAGAAGCAACGATCTCTGCACTTAATGCTCGTGGAATCACTCCATGGTTAGTCACCGGAGACAATCAAGAGAGCGCTCGTCACATCGCCTCTCTTGTTGGAATTCCTGCAAGTAACGTTATTGCCAACACTTTGCCTGATCGCAAATTACGTGTTGTCGAAGATTTCAAGAAAGACTCAAAGACAGTGCTCATGGTTGGCGATGGCATTAACGATGCCGCAGCGCTAGCCGCTGCCGATTTAAGTATCGCGATGGGAACAGGAACCGACTCAGCAATTGGTAGCGCCGACATCACCTTGATGGGCAAGGATCTAATGGGTGTTGTCAGTTCACTCGCATTGGCCACGAAAACGCTGCGAATCATCAAAATAAATCTGGGTTGGGCCTTTGCCTATAACGTCATCGGCATTCCAATTGCCATCGCTGGCGCGTTAACACCCATGTATGCCGCGGCTGCAATGGCGCTGAGCTCACTCCTTGTCGTTACAAACTCGCTTCGTATTCGATAACTCTTAGCCACCGGATCGGGCAGTCGAGTCCTTCGTAACCAACTTATGTAAGCAAATCTGAATTCCATATCTAAACCTTGAATGTGGTTCAAATCCTTGAATAGTGGACGTATCTGCCAGAGCTATTAACTTAGAATCTACTCTTCATCCAGTCGCTTTGGATTTGTAAAATTAGCGGCTCTCCGCATGAGTTCTCCGTTCAATCCGCCTGCTTCTCTCATCTCGAATTGCATACGCCTATACGCATTGTCATTAGGATCAAGCCTTGACTCTGAGAAATTGCTACGAGGTTTCTTTAGAAAGATTTGCTTAATCTTTTTGGTCAGCCACATGATGAAAGATTAGCAAAATCATCAAAGATTTGGTGAATAAACTGGAATAACTATCTCGTTATATTGCAAGAAGCCTGGCTTAAATGGTGGATCAAATCGACAGATTCTTGTTTCATCCGACAAAGCAAGGTTGACCTGTGCGGCTGCTTTTCGTAGCTCGCTGATCTTCTTCTCTGATAGCTCTTCGGTAGCACGACCTCGGAATGAGGAGGCTATACACGTTTCGCTCTCTAGCTCGCGCAGAACAACACGTGGATCACTCGGATCAGGTAGGTGGCCAAAGGTGCTTCCCGATGGCATTACGAAGGAGACATACCATTCGTTGTCATGCGCCTTGTCGGCTTTCTGGGCCGCAATTACCGGAGCAGTCATTGCGATTTTTTCTTCGGTGCGGTTGCCTTTAGAAATGTATCTGATGAGATGCCCGAATGCTGTGCCCGTTGCTTCAGAGTAGCGCGCCGAGATTTTCACTTCAGCGAGAACGCATGGCTGATATTCACGGACTTCAAAAGAAGGATACTTTTGAATAACTCGAAACTCTTGTCTTTGGGTCATAGTTAAATCCTAGTAAGAGACTGCTCGATATGTAACAAAGAGAGGCAAGGATGAGAATCTTGTGAGCAAAGGTTTGAAGCCTTGTAAATCAATCTGAGAAAGCAAAAAGAAATAGCGCCTTTCGGCGCTATTTCTTATGTGATTGGTAGCGGGGGCAGGATTTGAACCTACGACCTCTGGGTTATGAGCCCAGCGAGCTACCGAGCTGCTCCACCCCGCGTCGGTAGATCAATCTTAATCGCCGCGGGGTCAACCACCAAATTGAGAAGAATTAACTACTGCTTCTGCGCATTTGCAGCAGCATCGAGGGCAGATTTCAATCTCTTCTGCGCACGATCGTATGCAGCGAAATCTCCCTTTGCCAGAGCAGCTAATCCATCTTGATAAGCAGAAATTGCACTCGCGATTGCACTTGAAACATCTGATGAAGATCCACCAGAGTTCACATCACCGCCACCGGATTGAGTTCCTGAGTTTCCACCGAAGACTTGATCGAGTGCGCCCTTAAGGGTGTCATCAAAACCAATTTGATCTCCGAATGAGACGAGAACTTTCTGTAAGAGTGGATATGCCGCAGCATTTGATGTTGCACGCACGTAGACAGGCTGAACGTAGAGAAGTCCGTTACCTACAGGAAGTGTAAGCAAGCTTCCAAGCACTACATCAGAGCCACCTTGGCGAAGGAGCGAGAGTGAATTCGCAACTTCAGGTTTTGCTTCAAAGTTTGAGGCAACCTGTGATGGTCCCGCAACGTTTGTACTACGTGGCAATTGCAAGACGGTAATTTTTCCGTAGTTAGGGCCTGCATCAGAATTTGCGACTGCAAATGCTGACAAGTTCTCACGACCACCGCGAGGCACAAATGGTGTTGTCAATGAGAATGCAGGTGTCTCTGCACCAGGCATCTGCAGCGTTAAATAATATGGAGGCTGCGCAGCAGCGTTGCCACCAAATGTTGATGGGTCACGTGGAACGCGCCAGAAATCCTGACCACCGTAGAAAGCTCCCGCAGTCTTCACATGGTATGAACTCAACACATCGCGTTGAACTCTGAAGAGATCAGCTGGGTAGCGCACATGAGCAAGAAGTTCTGCAGACATCTTGCTCTTCGGGGTGACAGAGCCAGGGAAAACCTTCATCCATGTTGCAAGGACTGGATCCTTCTCATCCCACTGATACAAAGTAACGGTGCCGTCATATGCATCAACTGTCGCCTTGACCGAGTTGCGAATGTAATTCACATTTCGGTTTGCTTGTGCTGTCACAGAAGTTGAATTAGCTGTGAGCGCATCAGAGGTTGCAGTAGAGAGCCCTGTCGTCTGTGAATATGGATAGCTAGAACTTGTTGTGTAGGCATCAACAATCCACTGAATGCGTCCATCAACAATTGCTGGGTATGGATCTCCATCGAGAGTTAACCATGGAGCAACCTTGGCGACGCGATCGCGAGGATTGCGCTCAAAGATAATCTTCGAATCCTTGTTGATCAGGCTTGAGAGCAAGATGCGCTGTTCCTGATACTTGATTGCAAAGAGAAGTTTATTAAAGACGCTTCCGACTGGAACGCCACCCTTACCTGTGTAGGTGTAATTGCGCTGTCCATTGGCCGAAGAATCATCTGGGTAGTCAAACTCAACTGGTGTGTCAGTTTTCACGCCACCGATGATTGAGTAATCAGGTGTGTTCTCACCGAAGTAAATGCGTGGCTGGAATTCACCAAGCCCCTTAGTTGATGGAAGATCTCCAACAGCAAAGGTTGGCTTTCCATCAGCATCGCGAGAGTTACCAAAGGCTGCAACAAAACCAAAGCCGTGTGTGTAAACAAGGTGATCGTTGATCCAGTTACGACTTGGATTACCTTCAATGCTGAGTTCGCGAACAGCGACAATTGTGTCGCGCGAAACTCCATTGACTTTATATCTATCAACATCGAGTGAATCTGGGAATGCGTAGTACGGCTTCAACTGCTGAAGCTGGCGGAATGTTGCAGAGAGAACATTCGGATCCATGAGTCGAATATTTGCAATGGTCGCTGCATCATCTGCAAGCTGACCCGCATTGGTAGTAAGAGTTGCGTCATAGTTTTGAACATCAACGGTATCAATGCCATATGCAACTCGGGTGGCATCAATATTGCGCTGAATATATGGCGCTTCCTTTGATGATTCAGAAGGCTTTACCTGAAATTGTTGAACCGCCGCTGGATAAAGACCTGCGATTAGCACTGATGAAATCACAAGAAGGGCTGTACCGGCCGTTGGAAGTAGCCATGAACGAGTAAAGATGCTTGCAAAGAAGAGCAAGGCGCAAATCACTGCAATTGCCGCAAGAATTGCCTTGGCTGGCAATAGTGCGTTGACATCACTGTAAGTCATTCCTGTGATGAGGGCATTCTCTTTAAGGGCTAATGCATAACGGTCGTACCAGTAAGCAACCGCCTTGAGGAGAACGAACATTCCTAGAAGGACGGAAATCTGAAGACGGGCAGCACCTGTTGTGCGCTCTGACTGTGCTTGCGGACGAATTCCACCGTAGAGATAGTGAACGCCGACTGCCGCCAAGATTGCAATAACGGTAAGTGAGATTCCCCAACCGATAAGTGCTTGGTACATAGGTAACTTAAATGCAAAGAATGAGATATCGAGACCAAATTGTGGATCGGTAACACCAAATGATGTCGCATTTCTAAACTGGAGCCAGGTTGACCAGAAGACTGATCCTGATGTTCCACCAAAGTAGATAAGCACGCCAGCGATAGCAAGAAATACCCATTTACGAATTGGCTCTAACTGTGCGCGATAACGTTCTAGATTGTCTGCTTCAACTGAGAGCGGAACATATAGAGGACGCTTCTTATATGCGATGTAGATGTTTGCTGAGATGAAGAGCGAAGTAACGAGGCCAACAACAACAAAGAGGACAATCTTTGTGACAAGAATTGTGCTCCAGACCTCTGTAAAGCCAACAGATTTAAACCAGAGCCAATCGATATAAAATCCACTTGAAGAGACGATGACCGCTCCAAGAAGAACAAGGACACCGAGGGTGATATTCAGGGGTTTGCGCAGTTGATTCATGCGCCTAAACTATCGCAACCTTTCGGTGTCGATGAACTCAGCGCTGCCACAGCCTCATCAATAGTCCCCACCGCAGCCACTGTGATGCCCTCAGGTATAGAAGAAAGTTCTGAACAGTTCTCCTTAGGGGCTAGGAAAAGGTCAACGCCCGCCCTTTTGGCGGCGACAAGCTTCTCCTCGATCCCTCCGATCGGACCGATGGTTCCATCTTCTGCAATCGTTCCAGTTCCAGCCACCGTGCGGCCGTTCAGTAGATTTTCTTTCGTTAACAATTCGATAATGGCGAGTGTGAAGATCATTCCTCCACTTGGCCCACCAACTTTTTCGACATCAATCGAAAGATCTTTTGGAGTTAACTTTTCATAGCCACCATTTGGATAATTCTTTACGAGATAACCCAGCGCCACCGACCGCGCAAAATCCTGCGAGCCTTTCATCTCTTCGTTGGAGAGCTTCTCTTCTTCCTCAGAAGTAATGCCTGGTGGATAGATAACGCTGCTTGGTAGAAGCACTTGATCAGTGCGTGCCCAGCGATAGAGCCCTTCAACACCTGAAAGGTATGAACCTGGTGAGGTCACGCGTATCGTTAAAAGATAGAACTGGCCATCGATAGGAAATGCATCTGCTTCACCCTTTGAATTTACCTTTACGATTTCAGGAAAGATTCCCTGCGGTGTGCCGGGGGCGATGGCAACGTATTGCAATGGAGAGAGAAAAGCACCGATAAAGAAAGCGTAGATAAGAACAGTAGATAATCTCGGCAGAGGAGAGAACTTAAGGCCGCGGATTATTTTTCTTCTCCTCGTTGCGATGCATCTTTTCGACCTAAGCCATCTTCTCTATTCTTCCCAACTTCTCTAGCTAGACCATTTTTGGAATCATCCACATTTACCACCTGGGCTTGATTGAAAGCGCCCTGGAATCTCTGAAACTGGTCGACCGATCGCGATGTTTGAGTTTCGTATCGGTCTTTAAATTGAGTCACCCAGAGGACATATCCAAGCGCGCCGATCAAGGCCCCAGCGGGGATGACCCACCAGATGAGAGCAAGGAATGCATTCGACATGGGGTAAGCCTAGTCGCAAAATCACCCTCCGCACTTCTATTCAAAAAAGGTAGGGGAAGCGGGGAAGAAATTTCGCTCTCTATGTGTTCTACTTAAAGTCTCGACAACAGAAGTCTCCACAGTAGAAGTCTCCGCCGTAGATTGATAGCAGAAAGGTCTGGGTAGAAGCAGTGTCACCTTTTGGTTTTACCCCACCTGGAAATGGTTCCGATGATGGAAGTTCGGATGGCTCTCAAGATAATAATGGCCCTGAAGATTTCAGTGAAATTCTTCGCGCTATACAAGAGCAGATGCGCGAGCAATTTGAAAAATTAGGAATTCCTGTCGAGAACATGGAAAACATGCAAGCGATGACGAGTGAGAATCTTTCAGCACTCTTTTCCGGCATGGCTGGTGCAGGAGCATTTCCCGGATTTGGTCCGGCCGGAAATACACCGGCGGATCCACTGCCGATAAAAACTGTGCGCGAAACTGCAAAGAAGTTTATTACAGCACATGGATTTCTGCCATTGAGCACTCGGGATCAAAGCGTTGTATCAAGTGCCTATGAAATCTCTGAGGTCTGGCTTAATGAGGCCACATCATTTCCTTCTGCGCTCTTGTCATCTTCGCCATCTGCAGTTAATCGCGCAGATTGGATCGACCTCACGATCAACGGATGGCACCGAGATATTGCTCCTTTGGCAAAAGGGCTACTTGAAGCGATGGCCGATCTTCTGGCGCAGGCTTCACAGGCGCAAGAGCTTGATCAGGATCAAGAGAGCCCTATCCCTCTTGATGCAATTGGTGGATTACTTCGTGGATTTATTTCATCCATGGTGGCAACTCAACTGGGGCAATCAATCGGCGCGCTAGCCTCAACAGTTACCGGTGCGCACGATGCGGGCTTGCCAATCCTTGATCCCCCACGTCCAGTGCTCATTCCTGAAAACATTGCAGCATGGTCTGCAGATCTTGAAATTCCTCAATCAGAGGTCTATCTCTTTCATGCACTTCGCGAAGGCGCAGTAGCTCGTCTCTTCGCCCATAACCCATGGCTCGTTTCATATATTCAGAGCACCATCACTGAATATGGCCGTGGAATTCGTATTGATCTTGATGCAATTCAACGTCAGGCAGAGGAAGCGATGAGTGGATTTGATCCATCGCAACCTATTGAAGGGCAAGTCAATCTCTCGATTGAATTGAACAATGGAATTTTCTCACCGGAGGAATCACCACAGCAGAAAGCTGCTTTAGAAAAACTCGAGACTGTGCTGGCACTTATCGATGGCTGGACAGATGATGTTCTAGTTACCGCCGCCGGTGATCGCATGCCAAATATCGAAGCGCTCCGCGAGACACAACGTCGCAGGCGCGCATCGTCGACTCCTGCGCATCAACTCTTTGCAACGCTATTGGGTCTTGAAGTTTCTCCACGACTTACTCGTGAGGCGAGCGCTTTCTGGCGAACCATCCGCGAAGAGAGCCAGATTGAAAGTCGTGATGCACTCTGGGCAGGAATACTTCCCAGTGCAGATGACTTAAAAGATCCAAAGGCATTCATCGCCTCGAGCACCGTTCCCGATGACTTGAGTGGGTTGATTTAAAACTCGCTGACGTGATTTATCTGCGCAAATAAAAGCGAAGTCCCCGGCCGCACATTCCAATATCTGCCTTCCCCTTGCAGATATAGAACGGTTATCCGAGGACTTCGTATGCGAAAAGTACGACGAACGAGCCAGCAAATCAAATGCTCCACGCGTTGACATTTATATCTTTTTTTACTATGCAATGGCGACGAATAACAAAAAAACCTCAACACGTACTTGAGGTTTTCACATTTCATCCAGAATTACTCTGCAAGGGGCAGTACTTTTAGAATATGGATAGCCAACTCGACGGGGGTCAGGTCGACGATACTGAAGCGACCCTGCCAGGAATCGGTGAGGGTGAGATCATCGTCATCCGATCCAAACGGCGTAAACGTCATCTCTCGGCCTACCGCCAAGGTGGGCGCATCGTGATCTCTATCCCGGCGAGCATGAGTAAGGCTGATGAGCGCGCCATGGTCCCTGAGATGATCGCCAAGATCCGAAGCCAGGAAGCAGCTAAGACTCCGACTGAGAGCGCGCTGGCTGAAAGGATCGATAGCCTCCTCACCGAATTCGCCCCTGAGATCCTCGAGCGCCCTCAGAGCGTCACCTGGCGCTCAATGCGCGAGCGCTGGGGCTCATGTACGAGCGTGGATCGCACAATCCGCATCTCCGATCGCCTTCGGCTCGCCCCTGATTACGCCCTCGACTATGTCCTCTTCCACGAGGCTATCCACCTCGCCCATAGCGATCATGGCGAGGAATTCACCTCTATTTTGGCCCGATTCCCCGATAGCGAGCTCGCTAGCGCCTTTCTCGATGGCTATGAAGCGGCAGAACGGGCCCTGGCCGCCCCTGTCGAGCTGAAGAAACTGGGATAAAACCCTGCGGATAGCGCCCACTTTGAGCGTGAGCGGGAGTATCGTCAAGCCTGAACGAGTGCGCTCCTAGCGCATACGTCGATAGGAGGCTAGAAAATGGCAGAGACAAACGAGGCTTACAAGGGTGATGCCTACTGTGTGAAGTGCAAAGCGAAGCGCGACTTCGAAGGCATGGTTCACATTTCGGATTCAGGTCGCCGCATGGCAAAGGGCAAGTGCCCAGTATGCGGAACAACGGTCAACCGAATTCTCGGTAAGGCGCAGTAACTCGCGAGGGACAGTAACTCGCAAGAGTTAACACCCGCACCATAACTACTAGCCACAGTCACGCTTTCATTAGCAGGAATTGGTGAGTAGAAATTAGATCTACTGGATTCACCCCGTATCACTGATACGGGGTGAATTTTTTTCTACACAGGAAGTAGCCAGAGCGCTCTATCGGCGCGATGGTGTGGAGGCGCTCGCAGGTCGGTATCCACCTCGCTGGAACTCTTCGCGTTATGACAACAACACCCACCTCACTCGCCCACCTTCGCCTCAAAGAAGGAATCAATATCTATCGCACCCCCATTGGTCTGCGCTGTGGCACAGCGCGTAGCTCTTTTGCCATCACAGAGAACGGTTATGTGCGCGCTCTTGAAATGCTCGCCGGTCAGATCGATGCCGATATCGCAAGTGAGTGTGGAATTTCACCAGAGGATCTCAGTGAACTCATCTGGAATTTAGAAGAGCACGAGTTTCTTGAAACCTCTCCTTCAGTTTTAGCAATCACTAGCCGTTATCAATCTGTGGCAAAACATAAACGTCGCGACATCTTGCCCGATGCTGCATTCTCACAATTGCAAAGAAGAGTTGCACCTGAGTTGTCACATGCTCGATTACTTCCTGGTGTGCACGATTCGGGAGTTTCAATTATCAATGCGCGACAGAATGTGAGAATTGAAATTTACGGCAGCGACAGAATCGCAACTCTGCTCTATGGAATATTGCTCTCAAGCGGTGTGACATACACTCACTTTGCACTCGGCTCTCGTTCAGATTCTCCAACAATTACCGATAGTGATCTCAGCGCTGGATTCATACGGGCTACAGATGTGGGACTTGGATTTAAACAGCGCATGGATGATTTAGGTAAAGAACTGTCTCTCTTTCCGATTGAAAGCCATGAAAATGCACAAGAACTCGACGGTCAGGAACCTGAGCGATTTATCAAGATTCACACTGGCCAATTAGATCCGTTACTTCTTGCCCAATGGATGGCATCTGGCCATGAACATATCGTCATCTCACAACTCGATGGTGGACAGCTTGTTTTTGGACCCATTGTTGAGCCAGGAAAAACACCGTGCACGCGATGTCGAGATATCACCATTGATCACGTTCTTGGCGGTGTAAGTGTTATTGCCGATAAGTTCTCTCTCAGCACACCGCCACAGATACAACAACCTGCAGTCTTTGCCGCACATTATCTTGCCGGCTTAATCGCCTCATTTCTTCTGACTCATATCGATCAAGGAGAAAGTCAATTGACCGGGGGCTATATGGCCGTGGATACCTTAAATCCGAGTGAGAGTTCATTGATCACACTTGGCCGAAATCCTGAATGCGGCTGCCACTGGTTGTGATCTTGCCCATCTCGCACCTGTTTTGCCACTTTCATTTGGCGCAAAGGTGAGATCGAAGAGAAGATACGGGTGTGGCCAAGAAACCTGCAGATGTAAAGATTCCGAGTACGACGAGTGCTCGTTCTGCTCGCATGGTTTCAATTCCTGTCGGTATTGCAGGTCGTGGCGTTCTGGGAATTGGTAAGCAACTTGTTGGTCAATCATCTTCTGTAGTCCTTGCAGATATTCAAGAAAAGACTGCTGAGCAACTCTTTAAAGTTCTAGGAGAACTTAAAGGTGGGGCGATGAAATTCGGGCAGGCGCTCAGTGTTTTTGAGGCAGCCCTTCCTGAAGAATTTGCAAAGCCATACCGTGAAACATTGACTAAGTTGCAAGAGTCGGCGCCACCACTTCCAGCCAAAGTTGTTCATAAAGTATTGGCAAAGGAACTCGGAGAAGATTGGCGCGATCTCTTTATCTCATTTGAAGATGAAGCAACCGCATCAGCTTCCATTGGACAGGTTCATCGAGCTGTGTGGAGTGATGGAACAAATGTCGCGGTGAAGATTCAATATCCAGGAGCCGCTGAAGCGCTCGTGAGTGATCTCAATCAGATCCAACGTTTTTCAAAGATCTTCGGCCTTGTTCTTCCGGGCATTGATATGAAGCCGCTGATGGAAGAACTTCGCGCGCGCATTATTGAAGAGGTCGATTATCTCTACGAGGCAGAGGCACAACGCGCCTGCTACGCCGCCTACGAAAATGATCCTGATATCGCGATCCCGCTCGTTCTGCATGCAACTGCAAAGGTATTAGTCAGCCAATGGATAGATGGAAAGCCACTGGCTCAGATCATTAAGAGCGGTACACAAGCAGAGCGTGATGCTGCAGGAATACGTATTGCTCGCTTCCACTTCACCTGCCCAGACCGCGCAGGGTTACTTCATGCAGATCCACATCCCGGTAATTTCAGATTACTTGAAGATGGACGCATCGGTGTTTTAGATTTTGGTGCATGTAATCGACTTCCAAACGGTTTCCCTGAACCCTTTAAAAACCTTCTGAAGCACGCCCTCGATGACAACGCCCAAGCACTGTACGACGGTTTCAAAAAGGATGGATTTATCCTCCCCGAAGTAAATGTCGATCCAGAATTAGTACTTGAATTTCTCGTTCCGCTCGTTGAACCGCTACGAACTCCCACCTTTAAATACTCGCGTGAGTGGTTACGCGATCAAAGTGCGCGCGTGGGCGATCCACGAAATCCCACCGCAAAGATTGGCTTTCAACTTAATCTTCCTGCGGAATACGTCTTGATTCATCGAGTCACAATGGGAACCACTGGAATCTTCTGCCAACTTGAAGCAGAAGGACCATTTCGTGATGAAGCACTTGTCTGGTTCCCAGAGATCTCACCTGTAACGAATTAACTTCACCTGGCGTAACCGACAGCGGTTCTTAGATATTTGTCAGCGGATCAGCCAGTGCTACTAGCGCTGATTCAATCCCAAGTGTTTGCTCTACATAGGATAATTCATACTTTAGTTGAAAATCTATCTCCCTATTTGTCACGCGTACATCTTGGAGTATGGTTTCAGAATCAACCGTACATGAGCCATATTCAACGGCCTCGTTATTTATCAGCATCTGATACTCAGTACCGATCACAAGAATGAACTGATCGAGAGTTACGACTTCTCGAAATCCAGAGGATGCGTATGAGTATGCACTCTCCCAATCTTCGCGAGAGAGAGCAGAAATTTGTTCGCCAATATGCTTTTGAACCAAGCGACCTTGGCTATCGGTACATGCTCCATCTGCTAACTCGCCAAAGGTGTCAGCCTGGGAACACCCAGTTAGAGTGATGAGTGCAAGGCAGACAGCCAGTAGCGCTTTCATCGCACGAGTTTATCCAGCACCTTGCGGATGCGCCTTGTGAACTCTTGCAGTTAAACTCGCGCCATGCGAGCCAAGACTAAAAATGGCTTCCCGCCCAAGGTTTGTCAGCGCTGTGAACGCGAATTTGAGTGGCGCAAAAAGTGGGCGCGCGATTGGGAGAATGTGAAGTACTGCTCGGAGAAATGTAAGGCTGGAAAATAATGCCTGAACTTCCTGAAGTAGAAACTGTTCGACGAGGTCTGCACCATCTGATCTCTGGCTATCGCATCGTCGATGCGCTAGATCTTCATCCACGCACGCTCAAAGCTGAATCCATCGCCCCTCTATCAACACTTAAAGGTGCTCGAATTACCGGCACTGGACGCCGTGGAAAGTTCCTCTGGATAACTCTTGATCGCCCATTTGTATTGGTAGCGCATCTTGGAATGAGTGGGCAGTTTCTTATTGCGCAGAAAGATAGACCTGCAGCTAAACATGTACGTGCACAATTCGCTCTGAAGAAATCTCTACGCAGTCGTGAGCTTGTATTTAACGATCAACGAACCTTTGGTTGGCTCTCAGTAGAGCAGCTCACCGATGGGGTGCCGAGCTCTGCTCAACACATTGCCCTGGACCCATTTGATCCCAGCTTCGATTATCAGGGGACTATTACAAAATTTGCGCAACGCCGAGTTCGAATTAAGACTGCCTTGTTAAATCAAGAAATCATGTCGGGAGTTGGAAATATCTATGCAGATGAAGCGTTGTGGCGAGCAAAGGTGCATCCAGAATCACTGACTTCTGAACTATCAAGAAAAAGGATCACTGCTGTCATTGATTGTGCAACGCAAGTAATGCAAGAAGCAATTGCACAGGGCGGCACTTCTTTTGACGATCTCTACATTGATGTCAATGGAGAGAGTGGATTCTTCGATCAATCCCTTTCTGCGTATGGGCGAGAAGATGAACCGTGTCCACGTTGTGGTGCGCCAATTAGGAGAATAGTTCTTGGCGCACGCTCGTCACATTTCTGTCCACGATGTCAGCGCAAAACTTAAGCAGCAACCGTCTTTAGGCAGCAACCGTCTTTAGGCGGCAGAGACCTTCGGTGGACGACCCGCACGACGACGACGTTCAATAATCACGCCATCTTCAATTAACTGTCCACCCCATACTCCGCATGGCTCTTGACGCGAAAGTGCGCCATCGAGGCAGGCATTACGCATCGGACATCCACCACAGAGCGCCTTGGCAGCCGCTGTTGCGCCGTCATCATCGGCGAAGAAGAGTTCGGGATCTGCTGTGTGACATGGCAAGGTAAAAGCTTTGGCATCGTCATATGTAAATGTCACATCGCTTAAGCCAATCTTGTCGCCGGTCTCTGCCCAGCCTGGTAGTTGCAGTTCACTGAAGAGAACGGTCATCGCTCTCACCCTCTTTCTTCTCTCTCGATCTTTCTCTGGTTACTTTCTTTGGATATTTTCTTTGGATAAAGAAAAAGGACCTCTAAATCCTTTTCGGATTTGAGGCCCTTGTGTGGGTTATATCGATTTACTCGATTGACCCTCCGGTTGCCTCATCCGCTGTGGCATAAAAAGCTGCGTAAAACGCTGGCTTTGATGCGCGTGGCCAAGATGTTCGCTTGTTAGCGGCAGCTGTGGCTAGATGTGAATGGGCATGAGAGATCGCGGCAGCAACTGCTACCTGTGTTGATACTCCCTGTACGGACATAGCGCTAAGGGTAGAGCACCGATATCACTTGGTGCAAATGAATTAATTCCTGCGCAAGCGGCCGCGAATAACCCCTCGCATACGCCTATGAACTGGCGAGTAACCCAGATTCGCGTAAGAAGCGAGATGGTTGGCCGCGGTATGAGATGTGAAGATCAACCTTTGCGCGGGTCATGCCAACATAGAACAAACGTCGCTCTTCTGAAATAACCGCATCTGTTGTTCCGGTTGAACCAGTTTCTAAAGGCAAAATTCCCTCTGATGCACCGATCAGAAATACTCGCTCCCACTCAAGACCCTTTGCAGCATGAAGAGTTGCAAGAGTGACTACTGGCATTGTGGGTGGATTGTTCTGTGTGACGCGATCTTCGACTTCACGTAAGAATCCGCGCAGAGTCTTTGGTGAGAATCCTTCATCGTCATCGAGCTCGCGTCCTAAATGAAGCAGAGCTGCAATTCCATCAATACTTTCACCTGTTAAATATGGCTGAGCAATCGTGCGCAATTCATCGAGCCATGTAGCGCCTTCTGTTGGAATTACAGATGCTTGGCGTACTTGCTTGAGGAAATCTCTTACATCTTGGCGCTCAAAGAATCTTTCGGTACTGCGCACTTGATATGGAAGGCCTTTGCTATTCATGGCACGTTCCATACCTTTGAGTTGGCTATTGGTACGAGCCAAGATTGCAATCTCTTGTGGCGCAGTTCCATCGCTGAGCAGTGCGGTGATCGATGAAATAATTCCTGCGATCTCTGCTGTCTCATCTTTAAATCCATCAACGCTGGGCCGATGTCCATGGTCATTACTTGCGGTGAGCTCTTGCCCCATTGACGATGTTCGCAGCAGCGCATTTGCAGCAAATGTAATCTCTGGTGTTGATCTGTATCCAGTGCTGAGGCGGATTACCTGCGCCTCTGGGAAACGTTGTGTGAAGGTATTTAAGAAAACTGGGGTCGCCCCAGCGAATGAATAAATCGTCTGTGCCGGATCTCCTACAACGCAGATATCTTTTCGACTTCCAAGCCATGCGTTAATAAGTCGCTGCTGAATTGGTGAGATGTCCTGATACTCATCAACTGTGAAGTACCGGTATTGATCCTGTACACGCTCACGCACTGCTCGCTCTTCTTCAAGCATCGCCGAGGTGAGAAGTAAGACATCTTCGAAATCAATCGCAACTTCTTGCTTTTTGAGACTTTCATAAGCCACATAGATCTGAGCAATGTGTTCAGGTTTAATGCGTGGTTTGGTTAAACGCTCTGATACCTGATCTAAGTAATCAATCGGTGCAACCTGTGAAACCTTTGCCCACTCAATCTCAGTTGCAATATCTCTCATTGTTTCTCGAGAGGTACTGCGAACCTCCCCCGACAAATTAGCGCGGTTGATCGCTTCAGTAAGAAATGGAGTCTTGCTATTCATTAAATCAGGGGTACGCCCGCCAAAGACTGTCGGCCAAAAATAGATCAGCTGCTTGAGCGCTGCCGAGTGCACTGTGCGCGCAGCAACAGTGGGAACGCCCAATGAACGAAGACGGGTACGCATCTCACCTGCAGCGCGCGCAGTAAAGGTAAGTGCCAACACTTTGCTGGGATCCATTGTTCCAATCGCTGCGGCGTAGGCGATGCGATGAGTGATTGCGCGAGTTTTTCCAGTACCAGCACCTGCAATTACACAGACAGGACCACGTGTTGCTAAAGCCACTTCTCGTTGATCATCATCGAGTGCTGCGAGGATCTCGTCACCGCGTAGGCTTGGTTCTCCCCCAAGTTTGGGAACTATCTCCATGTTTCGCCACCGACGGCCGTCTCACCCAACCAACGTTCAATCATTTTGCGAGCAACTGAAATCGAAGGTGGAAGCAATAGCGTTCCTGCCTTTGCTTCTGCGCGAAGTTGATCGCGAGTAAACCATTTCACCTCAGTGATCTCAGCGCCATCAGGGCGGGCAGTTTCAGGAAAATCTGTCACTGCATCAAATGAAATCATGATCGATGCTGGGAATGGCCATGGTTGTGAACCAAGATATGAAATCTCACGAACTGCAACACCAGCTTCTTCAAAGACTTCACGAGCAACACATTGTTCAAATGTTTCACCAGGTTCTAAAAATCCGGCAAAGCATGAGAATCGCCCTTCTGGCCAGACTGGTTGGTGTCCAAGAAGAATACGATCATCTTTATCTCGCACCAATACGATGACAGCGCTATCTGTACGTGGATGATGTTGGCTCTTATCTGCATCGCAGACACGAACTGCCCCGCCTAAATCAACGCGAGTCTGCGCTCCGCACCTGGCACAACAAGGATGCGATTGGTGCCAGTTACTTAATGCAACAGCATGCAATGCAAGCTCGACATCTATATCTGAAAGAGCAGCGCCTACTTCGCGAAGAGTGGTAAATCCAATCTTCATCTCTTCATCTGTGCGTGCAGTTGTCCACCGTGTATCCCATGCAAAATATGGATCGCCAGAGACTGCATCTAAACCGAGAAAGTAACGTGAGCCTTCCTTAAATTCACCATCTGCAATCAGAGATGCGACCTGATCTGCACCTAGATATCCATCTGCTCGTATCCGACCCTGTGCGATCTGAAGGATTTTGGCTCGCATCCAGAGCTGATCAAGAGTTGCCTGGTTTTCACGCAGGTGGCCGGCGCGGTCGATCCGTGATGGTTGGCTATTGATCGCGCTCATAAGGGGCAACGGTACTAGCCTGCTCGCTATGCGCATTACCTCGTGGAATATCCTGCATGGAATGGCGATCCCGCCGACCCCCGTAGCCGATAGCGCTGCCCTAGCCCAGGCCGCCGAGAAAATTGCGACCGACCCAGCACCCGATCTGATTGCCGTACAAGAATGTGATTACCGACTTGCACGCACTGCAGATGTCAATCAAATTTCAAAGATTGCTCAGAGTATTGGTGCACCGCACTTTGCATTTGCTCCGTGCATTATTGGAACACCAGGTGAAAAGTGGCGAAAACTTAACGCAAACGATCAAAAAATCATCACTGAGAGCGATAGCTCAGGCACGGATGAAGGAGCAAATCAAGGTGGATATGGAATTGGCATCGCCTCAAAGATTGAAGTAGCTAAGTGGCATCGACTAGATCTTGGTAACGCACCCATTGGTATGCCACTTCTGGTTCCAGGTGATGAAGCAAATCCAGGAAAACTCCGGCCAATCTATATTCGTGATGAACCTCGTGTAGCACTTGCGGCAACCTTGGTAAATGGAATTACCGTGATCAATACACACCTGTCCTTTGTTCCGGGATATAACCTCAAACAACTTCGCGCAATCAAGGGTTGGGCAATTGAACTAGAGAGAGAAATGAATACAACGGCAATCATTGTCGGGGATTTAAACCTGCCAAAGAATTTGCCAGTCGTTGCCTCGAAGTGGAGATCGCTAGCAACCCAAGCAACATATCCAAGTTGGGGAGCAAAAATTCAATTTGATTACATTCTTACTCGATCTGCCATGGAATCTACGCAACTTCCTACCGTTGCAACTGGAGTAAGTGATCACTTGCCGCTATCTGTTGATCTGAAGTTGAAGTAAGCAGTTGAATTAAGAATTGAACTGCTCTAGCAATGCAATAAGTTCATCGCGTCCCATCAGATCTGCAGGGCGATCAGTGATCGAGGTTGGCACATAGTGGAATGCAGCGCTGACTTTTTCTAGCTCAACATTCTTCAAGGTCGCCCACGCTAGGCGATAGACAGCCAATTGAATTGCCGCTGATTTACCTAGCTTTTTAGACCCTGTTTTCCAATCGATGACTTCATAACTATCGCCCTCTTTATAGACAGCATCAATGCGGCCACGAATAAGAACGCCAGCAATGACGGTTTCAAAGGGAACTTCAACGGCATAAGGAGTGCGCCCAGCCCAGGTGCTTGCTAGCCACGCACTCTTTAACTCTTCGAGGGTCTGATCTGCTTCGAGCGGCTCAAGGAGATCGAAATCTTCATCATCAAAGAAGGTGAGCATATTGAAATGCTTCTCGATCCATAAGTGGAAGGCAGTTCCGCGCCGAGAGAATTCATCACTTGCTCGTGGCATCGGACGTCGAATCGAGAGTGCAAGTGCCTGTGGGTCTTCATAGAGTGCAATCAACGTTGATGTCGCCATACGAGGAGGCAGAGCCACGCTTGCTAGAGCGTTCTTGTAATTCTCAAATTCATTAATTATTGCTTGGCTATCACGAATCCATGAACTGATCTCTTCATCGTTGGAATCAGAGAGCGCTGTATCGAGAGAGACCGGTGCTTTTGATGTAACGAGTGCGACCTCTGCATCAAAGCGTTGCCTGCGATCACCTAGCGCATCAAGAGGCCAGGTAGCACTGGCAGGGTTCTCGCGAAGTGGATTCTTCTCACCATCAATCGGTGCATCCTCAAGGTTGATGATGCGACCGACTCGAGTTGCAACAGATTGTGCTTGCTCGAAAATTGATGAAGGCGGAACTTTCTTCTGACCATCGCGCCACCACGATGATGTACAGATCAGATGTGTCTTCGCGCGAGTCATTGCGACATAGCCAAGGCGAATCTCTTCCTGCTCTTTAAATGTGTTGCACTGTTCTTTAAATTTCTTTACCGCTTTTCCAGCATCAGCATTAGATGTGGCACCGCTCCATGAGAAGACCGGAAGTTGTCCACCATCACCGCTCAGAGCAAAGGGGATATGTCTTTCATTGGTGATCCAGTTATCGGGATCTCCCTTGTGATCACTCGGGAATGTGCCATGAGCTAACCCTGGTACTGCGACAAGGTCCCATTCAGCGCCCTTTGCGCTATGAATTGTAAGTATCTGTACAGCATCAAAATTCACTTCAGCAGCGCCTGCCTTAAGGCCACCTTCTTCGCGGCTGGCAATTGCTAGCCACTGCAAGAAAGCGTTTAGTGATGCGCCGTTACGGGCAAATTTAGATGCCTCATCCATAAAGCGATCAATGTGTCTGCGACCTGATCGAGTGCCATCACGTAAGAGAACTTCAACTTCAAGGTTGAGATAACGCTCGATCTCTGCAATGAGATCTGTAATCGCTCCGGCAGAGCGAGAACGAAGCCGTCTGAGATCTGCGGCAAATTCGGTGAGGCGTTGGAAACCAACTTCACTAAATTTAGATTTATCTGCCTTTGCGATCTCATCGAGTGCATCAATGAGTGAACCAAGGAATTGATCATCAGCCTCTGCAGAATCTGGATTTCCTGCAACAATTTTCTTTACAAGTGATCGGCTATCACTCGAGGATTCCTTTGCAAGCGCGCGTGAGTATGCGCCAAGTGCTGCAATATCGGCAGCCCCCAGAGCAATATGAGGACCAGTGAGCATGCGCATCAGCGATGCACCAGCATCTGGATCGGCGATAATCGAGAGCATTGCAACAATATCTGCAATCTCAGGAACATGGACAAGTCCACTTAGCCCAACAACTTCACATTCAATCCCAGCGCTACGTAACGCTCCTTGAATCGCGGGAATCTGTGAACGCTTTCGTACCAGTACGGCAAAGCTCTTTGGAACTTTACTATCTTCAATTAAACGCTCTGGGTTATTCCAATGCGGCTCAATGTATTCAGCGATTGCATTTGCCTCAGCCTCCATAGTTTCAAAGAGCCCCACAACGAGATCGCCCTTACCGGCATCTGGCCTTGGTTTAAGTGCAGAAACATCTAGACCACCGAGTGAGCGCACCTGTTGCGAAATTTCATTGGCAAGTTCAAGGATTGCTTCATCATTTCTAAAGGTGGTTAATAACTCATATATTTCAAGGCCTTTCGAGCCGGGCGCCTTAGGGAAGTGATCTTTAAATGATCCGATGGTGCCAGCAGATGCACCGCGCCAGGTATAGATCGATTGGCATGGATCGCCAACGGCGGTGACAGGATGGCCATTACCGAAGAGGGCAGAGAGTAAACGTACCTGTGATTGAGATGTATCTTGATATTCATCGAGTAAGACAACTGCGTATTTACCGCGTTCGATCGTTGCAACATCTGGGAACTTCATTGCGATATCTGCAGCGAGTGACATCTGATCATCAAAGGAGAGATCACCTTCGCTGCGTCTCGTTTCAATAAATCGTTCAACCAGTGGCAAGAGCGCAATTCTTTGGCGAGCAGTTTTTGAAACAGCACGGACCTCATCATTTGGTCCGCCAGAAAATTGTGCGAGCTCAGCCAACGTTTGCTCATCGGCGGCGCGAATTGATTCCAGTGGCACCTGATGTTCAAGTACTAAAGATGCCAGCCCCATCACATCATCAATAGCCGTATTGAGTGCGCCTTCATATACAAAATCAGGATCGTTCCATGTACTCACCAAGGTATTGGCAGACATCCAGAGCGCGGCTTCACCCATAGGTTGGGCATCAGCATCGATACCAAAACGGATCGCATGTTCACTGAGTAAGCGACCGGCATATGAGTGATATGTGGTCACTGATGTATCGAGAGTTGTAAATGGAACCTCTAGCTCCGCTTTCTCCATTGCGAGTTGCAATTGGCGAAGACGTTTGCGAATACGAGCAGAGAGCTCACTTGCTGCTTTACGGGTAAATGTGAGACCCAAGATCTGGTCAGGTTTTACAAAACCATTTGCAACAAGATAAATCACGCGAGATGCCATTGTCTCGGTCTTACCCGAACCAGCACCTGCAATTACAACAGCGGGTTCAAATGGATTACTAGCGATTGAGATGATGGCAGCCTGCTCGGGGGTAGGGTCGTAAAAGCTAGGATCCACACTCCTTATAAGGGCGCTGACTTGAAGTGGTGAGTATTTCTCAATCATGAAATCACCGACTGACCTGCGGGTTGTACCGGGCACGATGACCGAACAACACATCGTGGACACATCTCATTGACTGTTGCAGTAAATGTTGCAGCGCCCATCCCGGCACCGATAACTGATAGTTGTGTACGCACCTCATCTGCATCAATTACTGGGCGATGACGTAGTGCGACCTCTTTTGTATCGTGAGCAAGAAAGACAAGGTGTGAACCGCTGGTCTCATTGCCTTTGAGTTTGTCGCCAAAGCCACCCATGATGACACCGAGCTGGTAACAAGCGAGTTGTAGGTTAGTCAGCGCCTCTTTATGTCCAATTGGATACTTTCCAGTTTTAAAGTCAACGACAAAGTACTTACCTTCACTATCGACTTCAAGACGATCAGCATTTCCTTTTACAATGACGTTACCAAAAGAGATATTGAAATCCATCTCAACGCCAACAACACTTCGATCGCTCTTGGTTTCGATATCGTTGTGATACTGAGCAAATCGTTCAAGCATGCGTTCAGCGCGCTTAAGGGCAGCTGCGCTAAGCCATCCACTTGATTGATCGATAAGTGACCAAGAACTTTCTAACTTTTCTACTAGTTGCTCATGTGTGATTCCTGGAATTTCAACTTTCAGTCGAGCAAACTCATGAATTGCAGAACCCAGCAACTGCGCAACGCCGTCACCATTAGTTCCACCACTTTTTTCAAGGAACCACTTCACTCCGCATTCGGTGAATGTCTCGGCTCCACTTGGAGAAACATAGACAGGATCACCTTCTTTAACTACAGGTGCATCAGTTGATAGTGCGCGTGCACCCACCCAGTTCTCACTTTGAGCCAGTGAAATTCCTGATGCAGCGAGAGTGGCAAGAAGCACTGCGGCAGAGTCGGAATTCTCTGACGCTAAATTGCGGCGAAGTGTTGCCACCAACGCCGGAGCGGTCAGTGGGCGGGCAGGAAGCGCCTTTGCTGCCTGCGGTGAATCGGCTGCAAAACCATGTATTTCTTCATATATTTCATGGAAGAAAATCGATGGTTCATCATCTTCGCGAGAAGTTGCCGTGACCAGAAGATCAGATGTAGCCCGAGTCTGTGCAACATGAAAGAGACGTCGTTCATCTTCAAGAAGAGATGATGCAGTAATCGCTTGTAGTTCACGATCAGGTAGATGATCTCCATGACGTTCACGTTCGACTAAGCGTTCAGCGCCAAGAAGAGTCGAACGCACCTTTAAGTTGGGCCAGATTCCTTCTTGCACACCAGCGATAATCACAAAGGGCCATTGGCGACCTTTAGCGCTATGAACGGTAAGGATTTCTAGCGCATCAGGGCGAACACCTTTAGCTGTGATCACATCTGCTGCAATGAATTCTTCGCTGATCTGGTCAAGAAACACTGATGGCGCAGCACCTGGAAAACGTTCAATAAATCGCGCAGCACTTTCAAAGAGAACGATCATTGCATCAAGATCACGATCGGCGGCAGCGCCGCGAGAACCTCCACGAAGGGCTGCATCCCTCCACGCATCACTGACTTTATTTCCATCACTTGTCACCGCGTTATTCCAGATTGCCCACAAGAGATCATGGACCGTTGGATTTTTGCGCGCGAGCGATTTACGGGCTGCTGATAAAAGTGCATGCACTCGATTAAGTTCAGGTGCATCTGCAATGGGAATATCACCATCGATAAGCGCATCGATCAACATTGTCGAACCGGTACGAAGATCATCATCGCCACGTGAGGCCAGAAGCGACCTGCGAATACGGCGCAATGAGATCGCATCGCTTCCACCAAACTCGCTGGTGAGTAACGCTTCAGCATCAGCTAAGGTCAATTTCTTTGGATTAGTTGCAATGCGCGCCAACAATAGGAACGGTGCTATCGCAGCGTTGTTGCCGAGCGCTTCAACCTCGCCCACTGTAGGAATTGATGCCTGCATGCACGCCCTGCGAATGGCAGATGCACCCGCACCACCCGATCGCAGAATAATCGCCATATCTGAATACGGGATTCCATCGAGTAGATGAGCTTTTTTGCAGTGGTGGGCAATGAGATGAGCCTCTTCTGACGCACTCGCTGCCATCACCGCATCGCGCTTTGCTGGATTTCTAAAGTTGCTTTCAAGTGTGATCACGATGCCGTGATCACCGATGAGTGAGTGGGCTGCGAAGTCGGCACCATCTGGATCCGCGCCACGGAATCTACCCACCGCGCTCTTGCTATCGAGTGCGATCAGAAGATCACTCGGTGCAATCAGCGCGAGAAGTTCGCGTTGGGCTGGATCGGATTCTTGAAACTCATCAATGAGGATTGTGGCAAAAGATTTACGGAGCGTTGCAAGAAGTTCTGGGCTGTTCTTTAAATGTGCAATCGCAGCATTAATCAATTCGGAAGGATCAATGCGAACTTTGGCATCCCCAGCTCCAGATGCGGCCAAATCCATCACACCTTCGTAGCGGGTCCAGAATGCAGCCGCTGGCGACCAATATTTTTCACCGAGTTGTCCCCCACGTGTTGCTAACTCTTGTGGTGAAATCTTCCGTTCATTTGCACGCATCATCAGATCGCGAAGTTCGCGAATGAATCCACGAGTAAGTAGCGGGTTACCTAATTTCTCATCACCATCGCGTAGCTCTGGTGGCCACTCTCTATATCCGTCGGTGACATCGCCTTCAAGTAAGTCAGCAATTATTTTCTCTTGTTCAGCACCTGATAACAGAATCGGTTCGCGGTAATCATCACCGCTCTTCATCTTGAGAATCGAAAAAGCTAGTGAGTGAAATGTTCGCGCGAGTGGTTCATATCCCGTTGCACTGCTACGAATTGCAATTGCATCGCGAATAAGTGAAGCGCTCTCACGGCCATAGGTGAGAAAGAGAATCGAATCTGATGGCGCGCCTTCTTGAATACGAGCAATTGCAGATTCAATAAGAAGAGTGGTCTTGCCCGAACCCGCTGCACCTTTAATTAACAATGGTGAACCACGGTGGGCGATCACTGATTGAGAGGCACCATCAAAGTCGAAAGGTTCGACAGAGATGGGCTCTTTAATCAACTTCATAGGCGCCATTTAACCCTAGTCATCCGACAAAGGTTGAGAAGGCTCAGATTGCAGAGAAAACGGCCTAGCTATCTGCAGCCAGGTTCGCCTTCTTCTGACGAGAAGTCGCACGTGCGCGCTCGTTCTGGTCGAGAACAACCTTACGAATACGAACCACAGCAGGTGTGACCTCTACGCATTCATCTTCGCGACAGAATTCGAGAGCACCTTCCATGTTCAACTTCTTAGGTGGAATCAAACGCTCTGATTCATCGGTCCCTGATGCGCGCATGTTGGTAAGTTTCTTTTCGCGAACACAGTTAACGTCCATGTCATCGCTGCGAGAGTTCTCGCCGATAACCATACCTTCGTAAACCTCATCACCTGGCTCAACAAAGATTGTTCCGCGATCTTGTGTTCCATACAAAGCGTATGAAGTAACTGTTCCCATGCGATCTGAAACAAGTGAACCTGTTGCGCGTGTGCGAATGTCGCCATACCAAGGCTCGTAACCATCAAAGACGTGGTGGAGTAAACCTGTACCGCGAGTTTCTGTAAGGAACTCGGTACGGAAACCAATAAGTCCACGAGAAGGAACCTTG